>Ga0155719_107_pt1 | contig 54950 bp, 60 predicted proteins | sample RifCSPlowO2_01_FD_107375 | JGI IMG/M metagenome (GOLD analysis project Ga0155719, IMG submission 107375) | Candidatus Levybacteria bacterium RIFCSPLOWO2_01_FULL_38_13
CAGGCGGAAAAGAAATACCATTGAAAGTATTGTCGCTAAAAAGAGGGGAAGGAAGGAGGGGAAGACGTCAAGTCAGCACGGCCCTTATGCCCTGGGCTACACACACACTACAATGGCGAAAAACAACGGGTTGCAAGCCGGCAACGGCAAGCTAATCCCTAAAATTTCGTCTCAGTTCAGATTGGGGGCTGAAACCCGCCCCCATGAAGTTGGAATTGGTAGTAATCGCGGATCAGCAAGCCGCGGTGAATACGTTCTCGGGTCTTGTACACACCGCCCGTCAAGGCAGCAAAGTCGGTGGTAGACGAATCCCCTCTTTTTGGGCTTTATGATAAGCTAATAAGAGATGTACTACTTTTACGTTTTAAAAAGTTTGAAAACCAACAAACTTTATTTTGGTTCTACTCAAGATTTAAAAAATAGAGCATCAGAACACAATAAAGGCAGTGAGTTTTCAACTAAACATGGAATTCCATGGAAGCTTGTTTATTATGAAGCTTTTTCAGTAAAATCTGATGCTCTCAGAAGAGAAAAACAAATCAAAAGATTTAAGAGCGCATATGGATTTTTAAAGAAACGTATTAAAGATAGTTTGAAGGCATAGAACCTAAAAAGAGGGGAGAGTCTAAAATCGGCGATGAGGCTTAAGTCGTAACAAGGTATCCCTAGCCGAAGCTGGGGATGGATCACCTCCTTTCTAATCCTTCGATTTTACTCAGGATTAGATTGGGGAAGACACCTAAACCCCCCTCCTTTTTTAAAAAGAAGGGGGAATTTTCAATTTCAAATTTTCAATTTCCAATTTGGAAAGCGATTGAGAGCGAAAATTTTGTGAGAAAGTGTATAAACGGCAACAAGTGGAATAGCACTTGGTTTTGTCCGCTATACTGAGGACAAACAAAAATCTATTCAGGTTTTCCTACCACTTCTTGGCTGACAAGCTAAAAACCACCCATTCGGTATTACTCAGGGTGGTTTTTTGGTGAACAAATCTGATATACTTGAAGCTGGTAAAATAACTTAAAGGCGCGGTGGTGAAGTAGCTAACACAGCTGTCTGCAGAACAGCCATTCAGGGGTGCAAGTCCCCTTCGCGCCTCACATTTTATGGGAAATAATGTAGAGAATTCAGGAGCTCAAGGACGAGAAAATATGGGAAACTGGATAAGAGTAGCCGGTGGAGCAGCAACTTTGGGATCAGCTATATCGGGTAACATTAATATTGCATTTGATGTTGTCGTTTTATCTACCCTTGTATATAGTGGTTTTGAATTCTACAGGCTTAAGAGAGATACGGAAAAAAAATGAAAGAAAGACAACAGAGTTTTCTAGAAAAAACAGGAGTATGGGTTAGAAACGGCGGAATTATAGCCGGGCTGTTGGGTTTGATCGCAGTTGAAGGCCTATTGGTTCCTGGAATTCTGGTCGGAACAGGCGGAGAGGTTTTAAGAAGAGTAGGCAAGAGAAGACAATAGGATGGAAAGAGATAAAGAGAGTACTGAGGAAAAGGGTGAGGGCGGGTTTTCGGAAAAAGAACTGGATTTGGATATAGAAATAAGAGCAGGGGAATGGCAGAACCTTAAAAAGTTTAACACTTATAAAAAACGCTCAAGACAGGGCAAGATAATTGCGACTCATCAAGCTCTTTCTAACAGACTGGCCCAGTTAGAAAAACTATTCTATCAGCTTGCATCAAACCATCCTCAAAAAGCAGTGAAGCTCTTAAAAGAAATAAAACGACTAAGATTTCTAAAAGAATACTTACTCCAAGCACTTATTTGGGAAGAGAAAAAAGAACTGGAGGAGCACGATATACCAGCTGAACTTAAAAGTCTTCTGTAGTGGGTGACGATGGAGTCGAACCATCCACCTCTTCTTTATCAGAGAAGCGTTCTACCGCTGAACTAGCCACCCGTATCTTTGGCACCGGCGACGCGCAGGTCAGAGAAGCGTTCTAACCGGTGAACTACCGACCCTGTTTAGCTTTAGCTATTATAACAAATTGAACCTTGTGTTGCTTTTTTGTAAAGTTTGTGCTAGATTGTGCGTCAATGAATGCTCAAGAAGCTAAACCTGCTATATCCTTGCAAGAAAGAGTCACTCATGAGGTTCCCGAACCAGAAGTAAATGTTGCTCAAGGGCCCCAGTTTAGCAATCTGGAAACTGTTTTTTTGCAGGGAACAATTGAAGGCCTGACTGGAGTTGATATTTCCAGAGGGGTAGGATGGAAGCATGGAAGTCAAGTTGTTGATATCAGGCGGACGCTTGCCCTAAGATTCAGAGTCAATCCGCAAGACAACCGCCTCACAAAAGCTGTAACTACGGCCTATCTTTGCAGGGCGATCATGGCAGCAGTCGATGCGAAAGTGCTTAATACGAGCCACCTACCAGAAAAGGCAAAGGAGCCACTTGATCAGGTTGAAACTGAAGTTCTGGAAGGAATAACAGATGGTGAGAATATCTTTGATTTAAGCAAAAGGCTCGGGGTTGATATGGATCGTGGTACAGAACACTTAAATAAAATTTGCGAAAAATTCGGCGTTAAAAACATTTTTATGGCAGCAGCTTGTTGGGCAAATGGCATAAGAAACTAATAAGATTTCTTAGAATTGCATTCTTTTTTCTTTTGTTATAGCATCACTTTTATGTCATCGAAGTCAGGACACCCGCCAGTCGGCGGGCAGGCATTTTTTACAAGCGTTGGGTGCATGGATGGAAGGGTTCAGAAACCGGTTGCAGAGTTTGGAAGAAGTAAATTTGGAGCGGAATATCCTGATACCATTACAGAGGCAGGTTTAGTAGGTTTATTGGCTTTAAGAAATCCAGAACAAAGCTTGCTTTCTTCTCTTGAGAAAAAAATAAATATCTCAATTCAAAGACACAACTCAAGAGGAATTGTAGTCCACGGGCATGAGGACTGCGCCGCGTCAGACGCGGTTTCGGAAAAGCAACATGAGAGGGATATATTAAAATCCGCAGAGCTTATAAAATTGATGTTTCCCGGAATTTCCGTTGTCCCTGTTTTTGTAAAAAGAAAGGGTGAGGCTTGGACAGTTGAGGAGTTGTAATTAAAAGTAAATATTGTTTAATATTGTTTTTTTTCAAATATGAAAGTGACAGGGATTAAGACTCACAAGATTACCCCAAAGGATAAAGATATCCGCAGGATTTTAGATAAGTACCTGCCTGCCGGCAGGCAAGGTGTTAAAAATCTCAAAGAAAAATCTGTTGTTGCAGTTGCCTCAAAAATAGTTGCGATAACTGAGGGGCGGGTAGTTAAAATTGGCACAATTCATAAGGACGAACTAATAAAAAGAGAATCGGACTATTATCTTCCAAGATCTGAAAACCCGTACAATGTAAGCCTGACAATTACCCGCGGGACGTTAGTGGCAACGGCTGGAATTGATGAATCGAATTCTGGAGGTTATTATGTTTTGTGGCCCAAAGATCCCCAGAAGTCGGCAAATAAAATCCGGGAATTTTTGCGCAAAAAGTTTAAAATTAAAAATTTAGGAGTAATTATTACTGACTCAAGAACTACACCCTTAAGGTGGGGAGTAACCGGAATTGCGATTGCCTACAGCGGGTTTACCCCTCTTAGAAATTACATCGACAAAAAAGACATTTTTGGAAAAAAACTTGAATTTACCAAATTAAGTTTGATAGATAATCTGGCAAGCGCGGTGTTGGTTGTAACGGGAGAGGGAAATGAACAGACACCGATTGCAATAATTGAAGATGCGCCGGGAATAGTTTTTAAAGACAAAAACCCCTCAGAGGAAGAACTTTCTGAAATAAAAATTACTATGGATGAGGATTTGTACGGACCCTTTTTGAAAAGTGTCAGGTGGAAGAAGGGGGTTTGAGTTATTGGGCCGAAGGGGTACCTGTATTTATAGGAGGTGGAGAGGCACCTTCTATCATAAATGTTGTGCCGATTGCGGTTTTGAGTACTGACTTATCTGTGGTTTCTGAGGCGACTTGGGTTTTGGGCAAAAAGTTTATTTTCGCAAATTCCCCCGGCGTGCCTATCTGCCGAAAAGATATGACCGCAACTGTTCCTCCCCCTGTGACTCCGCCTTCTGATAGGGGAACTGTTATTGCATAAGATACTGTCCCTTTTTGAGGATCAATTTTTTTGATGAGCTCGCCTGCATTTTTAAAGAAAGGCCCCGGTTCTATATCAAAATTGGCTATGTACGCTATATCATATGAAAGCTCAAGCTGGACTCCTGTAACTTTATTCCCTCCTGTCTGAATTGTAACTTCAGAAGAGTAGAGAGGAGAAGCGGAAACAGTAGAAGTTTGAATTGCTGAAACCGGAGGGCTTATTCGAAGAATGGTTTGGGCCAAGGAAAGGTTTTGTTCGGAAGGTTTTTGGGGAGGCGTAACAGGATTTTGCTTAGGAGTTAGCGCAATTGCCAAAAGAACAGCTGTAATACCGATTAATACAAGTATGAGAATTAATGTCCTTTTATGCATGATAATTAACAGTTAACAATTAACACTTAACAGTTATTTTCTTATTTTATGATTACTGAATCTCTCGTCTTTGTCAATTGTCATTAGTAAATAGTCAATAGTAAATTTCTAGTCTCCAGCTTGTACCGAAAGCTCTCTTAGGAAGAGACTTATATCTTGAGTATTTATGTTCCCGTCATCATTTAAATCAGAGAGGGTTTTGTAGGCAGTCGTACAAACAGAGGTATTATTGAAACAGGCTTTTAGAATATTGTAATCCAGGATGCTAAGAGCATTATCTCCATTTATATCTCCTACAGTCAGATTAATCTGGGGAATCTCAATTGTGCCTGTTTGTCCTGCCGTTACAGTAATACTTGACGGAAGTCTTTTTACAAGATACCCGTCTATTTTTACTTTTACAGAGTAAGTTCCCGAAGAAAGAGAGCCCAGACTGACATTTCCCGTAAAGACACCGGATGAGGAATTATAAGTCACACTTCCATTTCGAGTACCTGCCTGATTCCCCGAACTATTGAAAATAAGAACTGTAGCAGATCTTGTTGGTCTTCTTGGATTCTGGTTTGAACCGCCTGTTAAGGTCGGGGCGGCATTGTCTCCCACGCTTCCTATTGAGTGAAGACCTATCCGAAGTGACAGTTGAGGACCTCCGCCTTGCGTTGGAGTAGGAGTTGGGGTAGAAGTACGTGTTGGAGTAGGAGTTGAAGTTGGACCTGAAGTCGTAAAGTTTCCTGTTGATGTGCCTGTTGGGGTACACGATGTTGTTCCCACTTTTACAACCAGAGTGTGGGAACCGGCAGAGTCAGAATTAACACTGGCAGTGCAAGACATTGCTCCAGTTACACTATTGGGCGTACAAGATAAACCGCTTACGGCAGAACCATCTAAGAACATACCTACATTACTCCAACCAATAGTCGAACTTACCTCTCTAAAAGTAGCTGGATAGCTTTTGTTTGGCGTTACAGGTCCGGAAAATAGGCCTCCGCTAAAACGCCACTCCACTGTGCAGCTTCCCGCAGGAGTTGGGGTTATGGTCGCCCCTTTAACAGTGTAGTCAAAGGAAAATGTGTTATTGCTTATGTTGGTTTCAGAAATTGCATTATCTGAATTTAAAAGCAGCCAAGCTTTATAATTTCCTGGTGTTGTAGGTGCTGGGAAGAAGAATATACTATTATATCCATTCCCTGTTGCCCACACATCCACTGTTCTATCAGCAGTAGAAGCTTCGTTAGTGGTTGGTGCAATTCCTCTGTTTTTCCATATTCCAAGTTTAATTTTCACTCCTTCTGCCGTCCCATTATCTTCTGCTGTTATCTCCCCTCCCACTCGTGCGCCTGGATCAAAATCGGTTGTTGGCTTTGGATATGGCCCCTCTTGTTGAACATAAACGTTGCTTATTGATAGATCAACACCAGAAGCAGGAGTGGGGGTGGGAGTGGAGGCGGAAGCGGAAGGACCCCCGATTGTATAGGATAAAGTTGGTTTCTCAACCGATAGAATGCCCGTAGCGCTTGTTATAGAATTGATGGTTGCGTCAGAGATGCTTATGTTTCCGCTACCAGAACTGCCTGCGTTCAATGTTATTTTCGCAAGAAAAAGAGTACCTGAGATAATAGATCCGCTTGGATCTACTTTTGCAAGTTGCGCTTTACCGTTTGTTATAGATTTGAATACTAAAGTATTGAACTTATTAGATGCGTCAGCTCCTTCATCTATTGCGGTAAAAGTAACTCCGTTTCCCGGGGACACGGTAATATCAAAAGCGTTTACTGTATTGGAGTTTGTATTAAGACAGAGAGAAATTATATTTTGTCCTGCGGCAAAGGACGTACTGGTAATCGGCGATGAGCATCCATCTCCTGAAGAAAAAAATAAAGAAGTTTGCTCACCGGCTGCTCTTTGTCTTATTTCCTGCTGTTTTTGGGTAACTAAGACGGTTAGGGGAATCGCCGCAATTATTATTAGGAGAACTGCTATTCCCAAATTTTTTCTTGAACTTAAAATCGATTTTATAAAATTTATCATTCTATTTTAGGATACCATATGCTACGGATTCTTAACAGCTTTAAGCCATAGAGTGAAATCAGTAGTATCTATCTTCCCATTTCCATTTATATCAGGCCAATACTGTGCTCCATCTGGAGCTTTATATGTATTATCCGGTTGTTTATCTAATCCCTTAACAGCCCTAAGCCATAGAGTGAAATCAGTAGTATCTATCTTCCCATTTCTGTTTACATCAGCGGGCGGGGGTTTTATTGCAAACCAGGGATCTTGATGGCCTCCGGGTGCCAAATCAACGGATACATTATTTGCACCGGTAACAGTCCAGCCGGCAGGCGGATTTACCGAAACCGTATATTTTCCGGGAGGAATCAACCCACTTGAGTAGTAAGGCTCGGTGTTACAACCTACAGCCTTTAATGATCCAATGTTTTGGGGCCCGGTAATACTGATACTAACCCCGTCTTGATTGGTATAGTTAGTACAGCCAGTTGCAGTTGAGCTTGGATCCCGGATAAAAGATTCATTTGTGCAATTTAGATTACCATCGCCGTTGTCATCTTTACAAATGCGCCCTTGGATAAATCCGTACGGCGTATAATGCCACCAGAGATCGGCATATCCGCCTGCAGGGACATTTACAATAACTCCGCCTTCGGGTGTTGGAGTAGCCGAGTGGCAATTCGTAGCATTGTAACAAAGAGTATAGCCAATACTATAGCCTGATGGAGCAGAAACGGAGACATAGTGACCAGTGGCAGACACATTGGTAAAAGAGTAAGGATTAGCAGTGGTAGTTTTTGTTGCAGGATTATCTAGGGAAACTGTTTCACTGGCTGGAGGGACTGCAGTACCATCATTACCCGGCATCAATACTTTATATCCCTGAATCGTACCGGTCTGCACAGCCGGAGACGAATTTGGTGGAGGACCTCCTATTGCCGGCGTCGAGGTTGGAGGGCCTCCTCCCGGATTCGGGGTTGGAGTTGGAGTTGGGGATGCAGGATTTGGCGGGGGTGGTGAGGTTGGGAGATTTCCTCCACAACTTGGAGTTGTGAAATAAAATGTATTAGAGTGATAGGTATCTTTATCCGGACTATATGTATTGTCGCTATAGACGCTTTCAACCCACGCATTATAATTCGTATTGGTAGACAGTGTTACGGGAGGAGTAAAATTACTAGTATACTTGGTTGGTAGTTTCTGATCATATATCTCTTTCCAGTCCCAGTAGTTGCCATAAGATTTCCATTGAAATACATGAAACCACTGTTCAATATATGTATACGTATAATTAGAACCCGTTCCGCCCATATAAGATAGCTGACTAGCCGGTGTCCATGTAAATGCTACCTGATTACATGTAAGATTGCTTTTGTTTAAATTAGTCGGATATTTTGATATACCGCCGGGGGCAGGAGGGACTGTTGATGCGCGTTGACGGTATTCGGTGGAACGCTGAACTGCAATTATCGTTGCGCCGACACCTATAACGAGAACAAGTACAAAAAGACCGATTAGGGTTCTTTTGGAGAAAAAAGAGACGAGTCTTAGAAACGGAGCGGGGAGAGGATTATCGTTTCTTTTGAAAGAAACCGGATCTTGGGCTGGCCCGCCTTGACCCGGCGAGGCAGGCGGGGAAGAAGTCTTTTCGGTATTCTCGTCCATAAAAATCCCTATATTCTAAAGGTAGGGGAAACCGCTCTCTTTGTCAATACTTGGTGGATAACAATTAATATTTAACAATTAACAAATTAATTATTTTTGTTTACTACTTTTCAAACATGTTCTTTGGTGATAGACTTTGTCTATGGTTTTGTCGGACAAAGACCTCAAAAAAGCTCTTAAGACCAAAAAAATCGTGATAAAGCCGGCCCCCGATCTTAAAACACAACTTGGGTCTTGTTCTATCGATCTTAGGCTTGGTGATGTATTCAGGATTTTTGACTACAGCCGTTATCCATATATTGATCCTTCAAAAAAAGATTACAGCAACGAGATAACTAAAGTCATTAAATTAAAAGACGGCGAAAAATTCATAATGCAGCCGGGAGATTTTGTTTTGGCGGTAACTCTTGAAACTGTTAAGATAGCACCGAATCTGATGGGTAGACTTGAAGGGCGATCTTCTCTTGGACGGCTGGGTTTGGTAGTTCACTCAACGGCGAGTATTTTTGACCCCGGTTGGGACGGCAAACCTGTTTTAGAACTCGGAAACCTTGGGAGAATGGCGATTAGCTTGACATGCGGCATGAGAATTTGTGCTATGACATTTGAGCAATTATCAAGTAATGCACAAAATCCTTATACAAAGAAAAAACAGGCAAAATACGCATTTCAGAAGGGTCCGGATGAAAGCAAAATCCATGAAGAAAGATAACTTTGCTAAAATTCTAAATCCAAAATTACAAATTCTAAATGGTTCGACAAGCTCACCATCCTGAGCAGCGTCGAAGGATAAATCACAAATACGAAATTCTAATATCCGAAATAGTTTTTGAATTTTGAATATTTAAAATTTGATATTATTTGGAATTTGGTGCTTTGAGTTTGGAATTTAAATTATGAAATATCATATTTCATTTGATATTGAATTTAGAGAAAACCCGTATAAGGGTAAATATATTGCATTTGAGGGGATTGACGGAGTTGGTAAAACTACCCAAGCGGCAATCTTAAAAAAATATCTTCAGAAAAAAGGAAGAGAAGTAATTTTTACCAAAGAACCTACGCAAAATCCGCCAATCGGCACATTGATTCACGATTTTATAAAAGGCAAAATAAAATTTCCTTCTGTTTCTATCCAATATTTATTTGCGGCAGACCGGGAGATTCATTTAAAAGACACAGTTGAACCGGCTCTTAAAAATGGAAAAATTGTAATCTCGGACCGCTGTTTTTGGTCTTCGGTTGCCTATGGGATTTTAGACAAAAAAGAAGATTTTTATAAATTAAACAATAGAGAGATACTTTTGGTTTCGGAAAGTATTTTGTCGATGTACCACCAATTTATAGTACCCGACATAACTTTTTATATTGATGCTTCATCGGATATTGCAATCTCAAGAATTTCTAAAATGAAGAAAAAGCATGAGTATTATGAAACTCGGGAGAAGTTAAAAAATATTAAGGCAGGATATGACTGGCTCGCTGAAAAATTCCCCAAGGAGATAGTTGCAATTGATGGGGAGAAACCGGTTGAAGAAGTTACTGCCCAAATTCTAAAGAATTTAGAATTACGATTTAAGATTTAAGAATTATGATTTTGGGACCAAACCCTCCTTCGCATAAAGCTTCGGAAGGGCAAGGAAATTATTTAAAATAAATGTATGATATTAGGGCCGAGGAAGTTATTGGAGTTAGTTAAAACTAAAAAGCTTGTAGAGGGATTGTCTAAAAGGGAATTGGAAAATCCCGAAGGTGCGGGATTTGATCTAAGACTTGGTGAGGTATATAAAATCAAAGGCAAAGCATTTTTGGGAGAAAATTCACGCTCAACCCCAGGGGTTGAACTTGTAAAAAAATACGAAAAGGGAAAGAAGACTAAAATAATCATAAAGCCGGGGGATTTTTATTTGGTTAAGACAATTGAAAAGATAAATCTCCCTTTGGATCTATCTGCAGTCATAATCCCGCGAACCACAACATTTCGCTCGGGAATTTTTATCCGCACCGGCCCTGTTCAGCCGGGCTATCAGGGTGAATTGACCTTTGGTCTTAAAAATGAAGGACCGGTGACGGTTGAAATTGAAATGGGAGCGCGGTTTGTCCATGTAATTTTTCATGAAGTTAAAGGCGGAGGGAGCAAGTATCGCGGGCAATGGCAAGGAGGACGAGTAACCACACGGCGCAAAGAGCGCCAAGTGTAAATCCTAAATCCAAAATTCTAAATCCTAAATAATATCAAAATTACAATGATCAAAATTCAAAAGAATAACATAGAAAACCAAAATAGTTTTGTTATTTGAAATTTAGAGTTTATAATTTGTTTAGAATTTAGAAATTAGACATTAGAAATTTATGAAACATCAGGAGTATCAATATTTAAATCTTTTAAAAGATGTAATGGAGAATGGTTTTGAAAAGCATGAGTTTAATTCGGGAATTATGTTTAAAAGCGTATTTGGACGGCAAATCCGGTTTGATTTATCAGCTGGTTTTCCTCTTCTAACAACAAAAAAAGTATTCCTTAGGGGAATTTTACATGAGCTGATCTGGTTTTTAAGAGGCGATTCGAATATAAAATATTTAGTCGATAATGATGTTCACATTTGGGATGAATGGGGATACAAGCGCTTCAAGGAAGCGCAAAAGAATTCAGAGTTCAGAGTTCAGAATTCAGAATTGACGATGGCAGAATATGTTGCAAAGATTAAAAGTTTGCCGGCTGATCACAAGTTTGTAAAAAAGTTTGGAGAACTTGGGCCGGTCTACGGGGTTCAGTGGAGGAGATGGCCGGCCTCTGACGGACGCAAGATCGATCAGGTGAAGTGGGCGATTGAAAAAATTAAAAAAACGCCGGAGAGGCGGCACATTGTAATTTCTGCTTGGAATCCTGAGTTTGTTTATGAAATGGCAAAGCCCGGACAATCCGTTGCGCTTCCCCCATGCCATACGCTTTTTCAGTTCAACGTAATAAACGGGAAACTTTCGTGCCAGCTTTATCAAAGAAGTGCTGATTTATTTTTGGGAGTTCCTTTCAACATAGCAAGTTATGCTCTTTTTACTATGATTTTTGCCCACCTAACAGGTTATAAACCGGGAGAATTCGTTCATACTTTTGGTGATGCGCACATTTACTCAAATCACTTTGATCAAGTCAATAAACAGCTAAAAAGAAAACCGCGGCCATTCCCAAAGATGAAAATAAATCCAGAATTGAAAGATATCGATAAAATAAAATTTGAGGATTTTACTTTGGAAGGCTATGACCCTTACCCTCCGATTAAAGGCGAAGTTACGGTAGTTGGGGGCTTTTAGTCAGCATTTCCATTTCTTGCTAAATATCCGAGTCCTAATTCCCTGAGTCTATCTGGGTTTGATAGCGCTAGATTTCCTCGAATTGGCCTTTTCACCCAAGCAATTTTTGTGTGCTGGGGGTGCTTCATTGCGTCCTCGAGTGTCTGCGATTGTACTCTTCCTGTGTGTCTTGCATTATGAACTATGTGTATTTTTTTGCCCTCGTCAATCCATATCATTGCAATGTGAATTCCCCTAAAATCGTTTTTATTTGTTGGGCAGAGACCTACTATGTCTCCAGTTTGAGCCTGTGATATGTCTTCAACGAGACTAGTATAATTAGTATCTTCGTATAGATCAGAAGATCTAAGTCGGGGAAGTTCGAAGCCCCTTGCAGAAACGATTGCATGAACTAAAAGTTCGCAATTTGTGCCTGCCTCTGGATTTGTGAAAACCTCCTCAACGTCAGTCGTATCGGGGTTTCGATCTGGTCTATATGGAATGGAAATTTCTGTTTTGTTTATGAATGCTTTCCACCTCGCAATTGGTATAATATACTTGTTTTAAGAAAAAAATGCAATAATGAAACCTAGAATTAGTTTGATAGTTGCTGTTGATAGTATAAACGGAATCGGAAAAAAGGGTAAAATTCCATGGCATATAAAAGAAGACTTGGTTAGATTAAAGAACTTGACAAAGGGCAGAATTGTTATTTTGGGACGCAAGACCTATGAATCAATGGTTTGGTATTACGATCGAAGTGGTCGTCCGATGCCCGCTAAGTTATATATAGTAATTACTCATGACGAGGAACATAAGACTGCTCGAGAGAATGTTAAGACGGCTCATTCTCTTGACGAAGCATTAGAAAATGGTCAAGACGAGGAAGTATTCATTCTCGGAGGAGCGCAGATTTTTCAACAGGCAATTGATATGGGAATTGTTGATAGACTATACTTAACTCAAGTCGAAGGCGACTTTAATTGTGATACGTTCTTTCCTGATTATTCAGAGTTTAAGAAAGTTTTAAGCGAGAAAAACGGCGAAGAAAACGTAATTAAATATAAATTCTTAGTTTTGGAAAAATGAAAAATTTAAAAGCGGTTGATCCGCAAGTTTACGAACTCATAAAAAAAGAGGAAGAAAGACAAAAGGAGGTTTTGGAAATGATTCCCTCAGAAAACTATGCTTCAAGGGGAGTTCTCGAGGCTTTGGGAAGTGTTTTTAATAATAAATATTCAGAGGGTTACCCGCTTAAAAGGTATTATCAGGGAAATAAAATAGTAGATAATTTAGAACTTCTTGCACAGGATCGAGCAAAAAAATTATTCGGCGTCCCTCATGTAAATGTCCAACCATATTCAGGTTCTCCGGCAAATACAGCAGTCTATTTTGCGCTTTTGGAACCTTTAAAAGATAAGATTCTCGGATTATCTTTGGCCTTCGGGGGCCATCTGACTCATGGAGCACCTGTTTCGATTTCGGGAAAATACTTTAAAGTTATACCTTATCATTTAAGTGATAAGGGACTGATTGACCATGATGAAGTTGAGAGACTCGCGGTTGAGGAACAACCCAAAATTATAGTCTGCGGCGCAACAGCTTATCCAAGAATTATAGATTTTAAAAGATTCGGCGAAATTGCAGAAAAAGTTGAGGCATATCTTTTGGCTGATATTTCCCATATTGCGGGGCTGGTTGTCGGCGGAGTTCACCCCTCACCTGTTCCCTATGCTCATATAATAATGACGACAACGCATAAGACATTAAGGGGTCCAAGAGGCGCTATGATAATGGTTACAGACAAAGGTCTTGAGAAGGATCCGGAACTTCCCGATAAGATTGATAAGGCAGTATCTCCAGGTTTGCAAGGGGGACCGCATGATAATCAAACTGCGGCAATTGCTGTGGCCCTTGAAGAGGCAGGAAAGCCGGAATTTAAAAGATATTCAGAACAAGTTGTAAAAAACGCAAAAACTTTAGCGGACGAACTTTTAAAATTTAAATTTGATCTTGTTTCAGGAGGGACCGACAATCACCTCTTGCTTATAGATTTAACTACAAAAAAAGCAAACGGTGCTCTTGCCGCATATGCTTTGGAGGTGGCAGGAATTGTTGTAAATAAAAACGCAGTGCCAAATGATCCTCTGCCTCCATTTTATCCTTCGGGAATCCGGCTTGGAACCCCTGCAATCACAACGCGCGGGATGAAGGAAAAAGAAATGATAAAGATTGCGTCTTGGATTAATCTAGTTATTGAAGAAATCAAGGGCGAAGAACTGCCGAAAGAAAAAGAGAGTAGAAGTTATTTCTGGAAAGAATTCAGAAGAAGAGTTAAAGAAAATGAGAGACTTCTGGAGATAAAAGAAGAGGTAAGAGCATCTTGCTCAAAGTTTCCAGCCCCCTAAAAAGTTATTTTAATTTCGAACCCAAAAAGTTCTCCCACTCCGCCAAGACTTCGAGGGACAAGTCCTTTGACCCTGAGCTCAGGACTGAAGGGCTCACCATAAGAGAAAAAAGAAGCGAGTTTTGGAAGGAGTTTAAAAGAAAGACCGAGAAAAACAAAAAACTTTTAAAGATTAAGGAAGAAGTAAAAGCATTTTGCCTAAAATTCCCGTGCCGTAAATTTTAAGTGGCTTTGGGAAGTTTTCTTGCTTTAAAAATCGTCCATCCCCGGGGAATCGTGTCGGATTTTCTTCGCTCAAGCATCGGTTCAACAGCCCCAACTAATAAATCTTTTGCAAGATCAAGTTCAACATCGGGAAGAGCAATTCTTGCGAACTCGTCATAACGACAGATTGCTTTTACATCTTCTTTGTCCATTTGTGCTGTATGAAAGTAAACTTCAATATCTGATAAGCCGGCTGAGACGAGCATATTTACATAATCATCCACGCTGTATTGTCGTAAGGGGACAGGATTTGGTATATCATTTAGTCCGTGATTTTCTCGCGCAGCTTTTCTTGCGAGTGCCGTTAAAATCCCCCATGAATGCGCTGATTTTTCCGGATATGCATGAGTTGTTTCGTAGGCCGTATTTATAAGAAGAGTCGCACCGTAATCCATGATTCGAGCAGATTCTCTAGTGGCTGCCGGTGCATCTGTAAGATGGATAGCGTTTGCGAAGGTTACCAATTGTGCCCATCCGTTTTTTAAAGGAATATTTTCTGCAGGGGCATTTATAAAAAGCATCTGACCGTCGAAATTCCTGAATGCTGATTTTGCGGCCTTGAGCGCACTTTCGTCTATATCATACCCTCTTACTTGAAAATCTCGAATTAACAATCCTTGCTCAAGCATTTGGGTGATCATTGCTCCAGTACCTGTCGCTATGTCGACAGCATATTTAACTGGTTTTTTAACAAGTCGAATGGTTTCTCTGTTTATCCCTATATAAAATGGGCGTCTAGTAAATTCTTCGTAGGAATGCGGTTGTTTTGCTCCTTGTCCCTGCTCGGCTCTTGTTGTCATAATGCGGGCAGTATAGCAGAGGATTTGTTGTTTGACAACAGGAAAATTCTTTGTTAGGATTTTAAAATTATGGGAAGAGGTCCAGAGTATTTGGCAGAAAGAGATCAAGAGCTAGAAGAAAGACAAGCAAGAAGAGTAGTTGTTACTGGAATGGGAACGGTTAACCCACTCGGTTTAAGTGTTCCGGATTTTTGGAAAAATTTAATTGCTGGAAGATCAGGTCTATCAAACATAGAGCTCCCCTTTACAAACGTGAAAGTTGCAGGAATTGTGCGTGATTTTAAGCCGGAGGTAGTGCTTTCCGGCCTTGTTCCTCTTAAACATTTAAAGAGACTTTCGCGCCCAGTACAATTTGCAGTCGCCGCAGTCAAAGAGGCTCTCTTACAAGCAGGACTTTTGGATGAATTCCGAAAAATATCAGAAAAGATAGATCTTACTCGGTTTGGAACAATCATAGGAACAGGAATTGGAGGAGCTGTCGATATTATAGACGCTAAAGATAAACTTGATAGGGGAGAAGAAGATGTTAAGCCTTCAGATCTTTTCCGTTCTGAACCCGAAAGAGTAGCAACTGCTGTAAGTATGATCTTTGGTCTTAAAGGGCCGGTACAAGCACCAGCTGCTGCATGTGCTTCCGGAAATGTGGCCGCAACAAACGGATTTAATGAAATTTATCTTGGAAATGCAGATATAATGGTTGTTGGAGGAAGCGAATCTTGCATACATGGTGTTACTCTTGCGTTATTTGAGTCGGCAACCGCGCTATCGCTTCAGACCGATCCTAGAAAAGCAAGCAGGCCATTTGATAATGCACGCAGTGGATTTGTGATGAGCCAGGGGGCAGGGGTATATGTTCTTGAATCTCTTGAGCATGCTAAGAGACGTGGCGCAAGAATATATGCCGAATTTGTAGGTTATGGAAATACTGGCGATGCTCACCATGATACCGTACCAAGCGAAGAGGGACAAAGAAGGGCATTAAGACTTGCAATGAAAAAAGTAAAAATTCCCAATCATCAAAGAATCTATGTAAATGCCCACGGTACTGGTACTAGATCTGGTGATCCAGTAGAAATCTCTGCGATAAGAAGGGAACTGCCCGATAAAGAAATTGATGTTAGTTCTTCAAAAAGCGAAATAGGGCATACTATGGGAGCAGCCGGAGCGATTGAGTCAATTGTCTGTATACAAGCACTTAATGAAGAGATTCTTCCGCCGACTATTAATCTTAGTGATCCAATCTCAGAGGCAGAAGGAGTAAATCTCATTCCTCATGAAGCTCAGCTTGCAAACGGAGTTGAGGTTGCCGTAAATGATTCTTTTGGTTTTGGTGGAATAAATAGTGTTTTAGTATTCAAGAGGTTTGAAGAATAATTTGACTTTTTGATAAATTCTTCCTACATTAAAATTAGTAGATAAGCTTCTTGAATCTTTCCAGGAGAAAAGTACCTCGCCAAGTAATAAAGCGAATCAAAAATCCACTCAAAACAACTCGTTCTCTCAAAATTTATCGACCAGATCTTCGACATCACCAATCCGAACTATTCTGGGTCCGCAACAAAATACAACTTGGAGAATCTAGGGCTAATTTGTTTGTTCGCAGATCTTTGTTAAAATAGCCTCTAATAATTTTGTTGCTTGGTCTCCTGTTTGCGCTTCATAATAATTTTCAGGTCTTGAAGCAATGCTTTTTAGGAGTTCTGCTAATTTTGGTTCGCTTGCTTCTCCTGAGGTAAATATCCCAAGAGTATAAACATTTACTCTTAAATTTTTAATTTCATCCGCCGGATTTGGATTGAAAAGTCTTGGGTCTTGAGAGGGCGGCACAGGTTGTCCATCTGAAATAAGAATAAAATTAAATTGTCTTCCTGGGAATTTAGGAATTGCTTCCTTAAGCCTGTCCAGAGAAAATGCAAGGGCATCGTGTGTTGGAGTTTGCCCACCAGCGTTTAATGCGTTTACTTTTGAAGAAATAATTCCCTTAACATCTTTATAATAAGAAATTGGGACATCATCAGTTATGCTTTCGCTGCTAAATGACTGAATACCAACGACCGACTGATCGCTTAATTGTCCGGTTAAAACAAGGACTGCTTCTTTAAGCCTTGCTATTTTTGTTTGACCAGTTGGAGTGCGTTCTCCCATGGATCCGGTTCTATCAAGAAGAAGGTCTACGTTTGTTTGTCCCAGGCATTTTTTAAATTTTATAGTTTTAAGCTGAAGAGAGTTGTGACTGTCAAGCGGTATCCCCGTTATGGCAGTGAATTTTTCTGCATTTGGATCTGTCTTGGAAAGTTTTGGGAATATCCCGCCGACTATAAAAATACTGGCAACAAATATGATTAAAAGAATTATTATTTCAATTCCGCCCCTTGAATCTTTGAATAAATTAAGCTTTCTCTTTTGCTTTTGCATCGCTACATACTAATTCTAGGGGTAGCTTACAGAATAAGTCAAGAAATTTGATTGTTGTTTTTTTGCCTAAATTTTGCTATTCTTAAAAATATCACGCACACTCTATTTTATTAATCCTGATTTTACCTGATTTTAAAAGTATAGGGTGGAGGCTAGAAGGATTAAATTATGCAGGAAATTACACTTGAAGAGCTTCTTGAGGCCGGATGCCACTTCGGCCATCAAGTAACACGCGGAAACCCCAAGGCAAGAGATTACATCTTCGAAGCTAGGGATAATATCCATATAATTGATTTGGAGAAAACCAAGAAAGGCCTTGAGGAGGCAGGAAGATTAATTTATGAACTTTCGAAACGGAATGGATCCTTACTTGTTTTGGGCACCAAAAGACAAGCGCAAGGAATAGTTGAAGAAGAAATAAAAAGAGCAAAACAACAGGTCTCAAGCAAAATTACAAACAGGATTTTCTATGTGACGAATAGATGGATTGGAGGGACTTTTACAAATTTTTCAGAAGTTGCAAAAAACTTCAAGAAGCTTAAAGATTTAACTCAAAAACTTTCAGATGAGGAGGAAAAAGCAAAATATACAAAAAAAGAGGTCGGGCTTTGGCAAAAAGAAAGGCAAAAACTTGAGCTGCTTTATGGAGGAATAGCCGATCTTGATAAAATTCCGGATGCAATTTATATAATAGATTCACATTTGGAGAATCTGGCTGTTTTGGAAGCAAGGAAAATGGGGGTTACGACTCTTGGGATTACCGATACAAATGCGGATCCTGAAATAATCGATTATCCGATTCCTGCCAACGATGATGCAACAGGATCGATAAAAATAATTACAAAATATATAATAGATGCATGGATTGAGGGAAGACAAGACTCAGTTAAAAGTGAAAAAATAAAAGTTAAAAATGGTAAAGGAGGGTCAGAGAGTCAAAGTTCAAAAGATTCAAAGATAAACCCCACTTCGCGTAAAGCTTCGCGGGGCAAGGGAAAGGAGGCAAGTGGTAAAGGCAAGACTCGAACTTCTAAAAAAACTTAGAAGGCAAACTCATGCATCAGTCTCTGATATAAGAAAGGCTTTGGAGGAGTCAGACAATGACTCCAGCAAGGCTCTTACGTGGCTTAAAAAACACGGTCGTAAAAAAGCTTTAAGAAAGGAAGGACGGGAAACTTCACAGGGGCTTATTAATGCTTATATTCATCAAAACGGAAAAGTTGGTGCAATGGTGGAGCTTTTGTGCGAGACGGATTTTGTTGCCAGAACAAGTGAATTTAAAAATCTTGCACACGAACTTGCCATGCAGGTTGCCGCGATGTCGCCAAAAGATGTAGATTCACTTTTAAAACAAGAATATATTCGCGATCCTTCAATGAAAGTTTCGGAGTTAATAAAACAGGCCATATCAAAATTAGGAGAAAATATAGTGGTGAAAAGATTCACAAGGTACAATTTAGATTCGAACAGGTAAATACTCGTATGGATTTGGATATAGTTAAGCAGAGAATGCAAAAGATTCTTGAAATGCTGCGATCCGATTTGGCCACTGTGAGAACCGGTCGCGCCGCTCCATCACTTATTGAAGGTATTGTAATTAATGCTTATGGCGGTACACAGAAATTAAGACTCATGGAGCTTGCCACTATCGCAGCTTCGGATCCTCAGACGCTTGTCATAACCCCGTTTGATCAGTCGATCATAGGAGAGATACAAAAGGGTATACAGGAGGCAAATGTGGGTCTTAGTCCTGTAATAGATGGGGAACTAGTAAGGATTACAATTCCCCATCTTTCAGAAGAAAGACGGCAGGAACTTATTCATTTGATGCGGCAAAAACTTGAGAATGGAAAAATAATGGTGCGACAAGTAAGGCACGAGGCAATGGCAGAGATAAAAAAACAAAAGGCACAAAAAATAATTTCAGAGGATGAGGTGTCCCGTCTTGAGAAGGAAGTCCAAAAAGTAACGGACGAGATGATTACGGATATCGATTTGGTAGGAGAGAAAAAGGAAGAGGAACTCCTTTCAATTTAGAATTCAGAATCTAGAATTCAGAATTTTAATATTAAATTTTAACTCACTTTTTAATTAATTCTGAACTCTGAATTATAAACTCTAAATTCTTATGGTTTTAACTATTTTAGTTTTTTTACTAATTCTAACAGTTCTCGTTCTAATCCATGAGGCGGGACATTTTTTTGTTGCAAAAAAGCTGGGAATAAAAGTTGAAGAATTTGGCTTTGGTCTTCCACCGAGAGTTTTTGGGATCAAAAAAGGGGAAACCATTTATTCCATAAACTGGCTTCCGATCGGAGGATTTGTAAAGCTATATGGGGAAGATTCCGCAGGAAGCGGAAAAATCACAAATTCAAAATTACAAATTCCAAAAAAAGATGAAAGTCGGGCGTTTTTTGCGCGGCCTGTTTGGCAAAGAGGACTTGTTGTAATAGCAGGAGTTGTAATGAACTTCTTGCTTGCTGTTCTGATAATCACTTACTTTTTTGGAGTTTCGGGAGTACAAGTTCCGGGAGATAGGGTTCTTGTAACGGATGTTGTTAAAGATTCGCCCGCACACGTGGGAGGACTTAAAAAGGCAGATCAAATAGTTTCTGTCAATGATATTAAAATAAAAAATTCTACCCAGCTTGTTACGATAACCAAACAACATTTGGGAGAAAAAGTAAAGCTTAAGATTATAAGAGAGAAAGAACAAAAGAGCATAGAGATTATTCCGAGGAAAACTTATCCTTCAAATGAGGGGCCAATGGGTGTTTCAATATCATCAAATGTGATTACTCAAAAATATCCGTTATGGGAGGCGCCTTTTGTAGGTCTTTGGGAGGCTCTTAAATTTTCATGGCTGATTGTTGCGGGTCTTGCCGGAGTTTTCTATCAAATTTTAACCTCAGCACAAGTTCCCAAAGGAGTTGCAGGGCCGGTCGGTATAGCACAACTTACAGGGCAGTTTGTAGCCATCGGACCCTTGGCGGTTCTGTCTTTTGTCTCTCTTCTCTCCTTAAATCTTGCAATTTTAAATATTCTGCCAATTCCTGCTCTTGATGGAGGAAGGCTCTTTTTTATACTTATAGAGGCCATAACGGGGAAAAAAGTTTCATCAAAATTTGAAAGTATGGCTCATGCAATAGGAATGGCCATACTTCTTGCGCTTATTGCTTTTATAACCTTAAGTGATATTATTCGATTAATATCCGGTCAACCAATTCTCCCAAAACCATAAAATAAATTTAAAATTCAAAATTGCAAAATGCAAAATTATCTTTCGACCCTGAGCTCAAGACCGAAGGGCAGCTCAAACGTAAAAAATAAAGATGGGATTTCAGTACTTAAAGTTTACAGCTCAACCTCAGGGGTTGAGCTTGCAAAAAGGGAGATATATAAAATTGTTGATGAAAGAACGGCTCTTTTTTTATCCGGCGGATCCACCCCAAAACCTCTTTATCAAATTTTAGCAAAAGAAGGGAAACTCAAAGTCGGGGCAGTTGCAATGGTGGATGAAAGGTTTGGCCCGTCGTTTCATCAAAACAGTAATGAAAAAATGATTAAGGATACCGGACTTTTGTCATACCTTGAATCGAGAGATATTCCCCTTTACGGAATTCTTAAAAATAAGTCGTTGGGAAAGACAGCGAGAGATTATGACAGTAAAGTTCGAAAGCTTTTAAATCAATTCCCCAAAAGCATTGCGATTTTAGGAATAGGGGAGGATGGACACACCGCCAGCCTTCGGGCTGGAATTCAAAACTCAAAAGTTAAAAGTCAAAAGCTTGCAATAAGCATTAAGGATTTTCCGGGGGAGTTTAGGGAAAGAATAACATTAACCTTCCACGCGCTTTCTCAAATGGATTTATTAATAGTCTTGGTTTTTGGGAAAGAGAAGAGAAAAGCATTAAATCTTATGTTTTCAGGAGGTCCGATTGGGGAAATTCCGGCAAGATTTCTGAATACCCCCAAAGTTTTAAAAAAGACTATTTTAATAACAGACCAAAGGGTATAAAATAAATTACAAGCACAAAATTGCAAATCCTAAATGGTTCGACAAGCTCACTATCCTGAGTAGCGTCGAAGGATACATTCAAAATTTTAAATTCTAATATCAAAACAATTTTGAATTTTGAGCATTTGAAATTAAATATTACTTAGGATTTGGTGCTTCGAATTTAGAAATTTAATTATGAATTCTCCTTTTGTAATGATTATTTTCGGTGGGACAGGAGATCTTGCCCAGAATAAACTGATTCCTGCCCTTTTTTCACTTTTCAACCAAAATTTTCTGCCAAAAGATTTTTTTATAATAGGTTTTTCAAGAAGAGATTATAACGACGATGAATTCAGAGATTTCTTCAAAGAACTTTCGGAAAAACCCAACTGGAGAGAATTCTCCAATCATTTATATTATCAAAAGGGAGATTTTACAAAAGAAGAAGGATATAAAGAGCTTATTGAGAAACTCAACGCTTTTGATAAAAAAATGGGTGCTTGCATTACCCGATTTTTTTACTTGGCTACTCCTCCTGAAAACTATGAAGCAATTCTAGATTATCTTCAGTCAACAGAGCTTGCCGAGGGCTGCGGTCAAGGCTCAAACAAATGGACACGGTTAATAATCGAGAAACCTTTTGGCAAGGATTTGGAAACGGCAATTTCCCTTGATAAAAAACTTTCCAAAATATTTGAAGAAAAACAGATTTTCCGTGTCGATCACTATTTAGGCAAAGAGACTGTCCAAAATATGCTTGCCTTCCGCTTTGCAAATGGAATTTTTGAGCCTGTTTGGAATAAGAATTTTATAGACCATGTGCAGATTACATTTTCGGAGAAAAAGGGGATCGAAGAAAGAGGGCAGTTTTTTGACGGAGTTGGGATTTTGCGTGATGTAGGACAAAACCATCTCATGCAACTAATAGCAGGTGTCGGAATGGAGATGCCACGAAGTTTTACAAAGGAAGATCTTCGGGATGCAAGAGCAAATGTCATAAAGGCGATAAGATGCATAGAACCTGATGAAGTTTCAGGACTTGTTGTCCGCGGCCAATACGAAGATTATAAAGATGAAAAAAATGTTTCCTCAGACTCTCAAACAGAAACATTTGCGGCTTTTAAATTTTTTATAGAAACACCCAGATTTGAAGGCGTACCCTTTTATGTAAGAGCGGGGAAGAAAATGCCCAAGGATGAGGTGACGATTTCAATAGTCTTCCTTCAGACCTGCCATATCTTATTTAAAGAATACGGATGTCCTGAGATTGGTAATGTTTTGACAATAAGAATTCAGCCTGATGAAGGAATATATCTGCGGGTCATTGCAAAAAAACCGGGCTCAAAGCTTGCTTTAGAAACTGTAAATATGCTTTTTACATATGAGGAGTCTTTTAAAACCAAAGGGCTTGAGGCATATGAAAAAATTTTGATTGATATTTTCAATGGAGATCAGATGCTTTTTAACAGAAGTGATGAGTTGGCAAACTCTTGGGATTTCATAACTAAAATTTTAAAAGGTTGGGAAAAAGAAGGAGAGAAGGGTTTAAAAACGTATAAACCTGAAACATGGGGTCCAAAAGAAGCGCAGGAGCTTATTGAAAGAGATGGGAGGAAATGGTTATAAAAAAGATTTAAGACTTAAGATTTAAGAGTTATGACTAACTTTAAAAATTGTTCCATTGTTAAATTGCTGAATTGTTTATGGTAACCTTTGAGGAATTTAATCCAGCCTTCGCTTAGAGCTACGGCGGATTTCATGCTATGAATATAACGCTTGAGGAATTTAAAAGATTGGATATTAGGATAGGGGAAATTTTGAACGCTGAAAAAGTTGAGAATGCGGATAAACTTTTAAAGCTTGAAGTTGATTTTGGTGAGTTTAAAAGACAGATAGTTGCTGGTATTGCGAAGTGGCACGAACCAAAAGATTTGGTAGGAAAAAGATTGCCATTCATTATAAATCTTGAACCGCGGAATTTTAAAGGAGTCGAAAGTCAGGGAATGCTAATGGCAGTTGATGGAGAAGAAAAACCGGTTTTGCTAGAGCCGCAAGGAGATGTAAAAGCAGGAGATAAAATAGTATGAGATTGGGTTTAATTGGTTTGGGGAAAATGGGCTCGCGTATTGCTATTAAACTTCTTAAAGAGGGGTATGAGGTGGTGGTTTGGAATAGGTCAAAAGCCGTAGCAGAAAAATTCAAAATTCATTCTTCATTACAAGGTTCGACCTTGCAGAGATTAAAAGTTGCAAAAACAATAAAAGAACTAATAACGAAACTGCGAAAACCAAGAATTGTTTGGCTTATGCTTCCGGCTGGACCCCCAACAGAAGAAATTCTTAAACAAGTATCAAAGTTTGTTGAAAAGGGGGACATTATTATTGACGGAGGAAACTCTTATTACAAGGAAACGCAAAGAAGATATAAAAGTTTCAAAAAAAAAGGTATCAAATTCTTGGGGATTGGAGTTTCTGGGGGAATTATTGCAGAAAAAACTGGTTATCCCTTGATGGTTGGCGGAGACAAATCAGCATACGATTACATTAAGCCAATTCTTAATTCACTTTCTAAACCAAAAGGAGGACATGAATATTTTGGAGAAGGTGGGGCAGGGCATTTTGTAAAGATGATCCACAACGGGATAGAGTACGGAATAATGCAAAGTTTAGGTGAAGGGTTTGAAGTTTTGGAAAAAGCTCCGTATAAACTAGATTTGTTAAAAGTTGCAAAACTTTATCAAAGAGGAACGCTTGTATCGGGTTTTATGTTGGACCGGGCAACAGAAGTTCTCTCGAAAGACTCAACACTATCTAGTATTGAGGGTTACATTGAGGAATCGGGTGAGGCAAGATGGACTATTGATCAGGCAAAAGAAGAGGGAGTTCCTGTTGAAATTATTGAAAAGTCTTTGGAATTTAGGAAAAGGTCACAAAAAGACGAAAAGATTCAAGAATCTTTTACTGCCAGAATGATCGCAGCTCTTCGAAACGCCTTCGGCGGCCACCCCGTTCGACATCCTTCGGCTCCGCTCAGGATAAAAGCTCAGGGTGAACCCGTTCGGCTGGCTCCCTCCAGAGGCGGGCAGGCAAGGTAAGGAGCTCAAGAAAAAAAATACCTAAGACTCTCTTGTTACAAATCTTGGAATCTGTAGGATAACGTTATCAAATTTCAACATTTGATCAGCCACAGAGTCAAGAAATCTGCTTCTTGATCGTCCCTTTAATAGTCTTGCTTCGGTAAGTTCTTGATGTGTAATGTGATCTTTGACATGTTGATAATTTATAAATAATATTTCTCGGGGTTCCTCCGAAAAAATTAGATATCTTGTGATCTCTCTTCGAGCAGCTCTAGAAAGGCAATCGGGATTGAAAAAGACTCTCCATGTATTCCCCTTTAGGTTGGTCTCTAGCCTTAAATTTACTTCTCTTTCTTTAGATTTGTTATGAGGCTCTTGTTTTTTTGAAGAACTATCATGAATGATAACTATATCTACTGTATTTGTTTCCGGAGCAAGTGCGTCTAACTGCGCAAGAAGTCCATTTATCCGTTCGGGATCCTGAAAATCTAATGTTTCATGAAGAACTTTTCTCCTGGGGTCCTCATAGACACAGGTCACTGATCTGTTGCTTTGTTCTCTTTGAGCTTGAATTATTCTCAATAAATCAAGTGCAGAAGGGTTAAGCACTCTGATTTGCGAAATTTTATCTGCCTCAGGACCTCTTCCCATAATAAATTGAAATTATATTACAAAGAAAACAAATATGCTATACTCGAATTACCCTTCGACAAGCTCAGGACAGGTTATGAAATATTCGAAATTATTCGGAAAAACAGTCAGAGAAGCCCCAAAAGATGAGACTTCGGTAAATGCCCGATTATTAATTCAAGCCGGATTTATCCGAAAAGAAGTCGCAGGAGTCTATAATTTTTTACCTTTGGGACTTAGGGTTCTTACTAAAATCGCAAATATTGTCAGGGAAGAAATGAATAACGTCCAAGCTCAAGAGCTTTACCTCTCGGCTCTTCAGAAGAAAGAAAGCTGGGAAAGAACAGGACGCTGGGGAAACTTTGATGCTCTGTTTAAACTTACAAGCAATTTTGAAAAGGAATATGCATTGGGACCGACTCATGAAGAGGTTCTTGTTCCGATCGTTTCAGAATTTGTTTCCTCTTATAAAGATTTGCCGCTTTATCTTTATCAAATCCAGACTAAATTTAGAGACGAAAAAAGGGCAAAAGCAGGGCTTTTAAGAGGCAGGGAATTTTTAATGAAAGATCTTTACTCGTTTCACGAGAGCGAAAAAGATTTAGTGGCCTATTATGAACTGATGAAAAAAGTCTATAAGAAGACTTTTTCAAGATTGGGACTTGACGCTATAGAAACACTCGCCTCAGGCGGAACATTTTCCAAATTTTCTCACGAGTTTCAAATAGTTTGCGAGTCAGGTGAGGATGAGATTATTTACTGCCCCGGCGGTGATTTCTCGCAGAATTCCGAAATTGCAAAAGTTGCGGAGGGTAAACAGTGTGACTTAGGTCACGGGCCACTTAAAAGAGCAAAAACCATAGAAGTCGGGAACATTTTTCTCTTAAAAGATAAATTCTCTAAAGCTTTCAATCTTAGATTTAAGGATAAGAAAGGTGCCCAGAAGTACGTTGTTATGGGTTGTTATGGAATTGGGATTTCAAGAGTAATGGGAGCAATTGTTGAGGTTCACAATGATGAGCGAGGAATTGTGTGGCCTTTATCTGTCTCTCCGTTTGACGCGTATTTAATAGTTTTGGGAGATGCAAAAGAACACGCAGAGAAAACTTATTCCGAATTAAAAAAAGCCGGAATTGATGTTCTTTACGATGATAGAGACATATCGGCCGGGGAAAAGTTTGCAGATGCTGATCTAATAGGGATCCCCATTCGATTGGTAGTTTCGGAGAGGTCCCTTCGACAGGCTTCCTCCAGAGGTGGACAAGCAGGGCAAGCAGGCGGTAAAATTGAATTTAAAAAAAGAACCGAAGAAAAAATAGAACTTTTAGGCTTTAAGGATGTAATTAAAAATCTAAGGCAGGAAGGGTAGTTTTAGTCCAAATAGTATTATCCAAACGAGAGCGTAGACCAAGAGAAAAAGAACAGCCGATACTGCGATCAAAACAGGAGATGCCCCGATTTTCTTAACTGCTACTATCTTTTGAGAGGCCTGAGAAGAAGTCTCTAGGGGTGAGGATTGAAGAGGCGAGACTGTTGTCCCCATCACTTTTTCATAAGTTTCTTTAAGCCGGGGGTCAAGGTTTTGGGCGGTTTTAGGATTCATAGTCTATAAATATAATGGTTTATTCTTCTCTTTTTGTCAACCCCGCAGCTTCTTCAAGGAATCGCCTCGAACCTTTTCGTCAAATACTAATATATCAGTATAATAGTAATGGTTTGTTGTTGTCCTTTGTCTAAGTAAACTCCTATTTTAAAAATATAAAGGTTAACATATCATATCTTATGTCTTTTTTTCTTCTTTTAAAAAATGTATACTAGTCGAAAGTCAAAAGGCAAAACCTAAGAACTCAAAAGTATGAAATATATTGTAACTCATTCATCGCCGGATTTGGATGCAATAACTTCCGTGTGGCTTATAAAAAGATTTTTACAAGGCTGGGAAGATGCGGTTTGCCAATTCGTTCCTGCCGGAGAACGAAGCGGCAATGGCAAATGGCAAATGGCAAATGGCAAATCTCCAATAGAGAAGATTGGGGATGATGAGATTATTCATGTTGATACGGGACTTGGGCCATTGGATCATCATCAAACAGCTGATACTAATGTTTGTGCGGCAAGCCTCACGCTTGATTTCATCAAGCGAACAATCAACAATCAACAATCAACAATCAACAAGGAAAAACTCGAGGCACTCAAAAGAATGGTTAAAGTGGTTGTGGATATAGACCATTTTAAAGAGGTTTTTTGGAAAGATCCGACGGCGGATTATCATGAGTTTTCTTTGGTCGGAATATTGGACGGACTTAAAGTGATGAAGCCTGATCAGGATGATTATTATCTTAAGTTTGTTATGCAGTGTCTTGATGCCATCCTTCATCAATTTGAAAATAGGATTTGGGCAGAACAGGAAATTAAAGATAACGGGAAAGTTTTTAATACGAGATTCGGTAAAGGAATCGGTTTTGAAACAATAAATGATACGGTAATTAAGCTTTCCCAGAAGATGGGGTATGTGATTGCCGTAAGAAAAGATCCGAGAAAAGGGTACGTGCGCGTGAAGGCGATGCCTTCACAAGCTCAAAACTCAAAACTCGTGCCGCCGGCAAAGCCTTCTCGCCGTCGCGAAGCCTCGCTATGGCGGAGCGCGGTGGCGACGCTCGGCAAAACTCAAGACTCGGATATAGATCTAACTTTAGCTTATGAAAAACTTAAGAAGATGGACCCTGAGGCTACATGGTTTTTACATGTGGGGAGAAAAATGCTTCTGAACGGTTCTGTAAAAAATCCCAAAATGAGACCAACCAAGCTGTCTTTAAGTGATATAATAAAAGTTCTAGAAAAGATTTAAGATTACAAATTATGAATTATGAATAAAATCATAAATCCAAAATTTCAAATCACAAATAAATCCAAAATCTAAAATTCAAATATCAAAACTGTTTTGAATTTTTATAATTTGAAATTGGATATTATTTAGAATTTGGTGCTTTGGATTTGAGATTTAGCGTATGAAAGGTTGTATTTTTTGTAAAATAGCCGTTCGGAAGACACCCAAAAAGTTCATATATGAAGATGATGAAATTATGGCCTTTCCCGACATAAATCCCATAGCTCCTGTCCATATTTTAATTGTTCCCAAGAAACATGTACCAGATTTTATGGATCTTGAAGAAGATAAAATATTCAGTAAATTAAGGAAGGTTGCCCAGAAAATTGTTAAAAAACATGGACTTGAGGGTAAAGGTTTTAGAATTACAATAAATGCGGGGGGAGCCCAAATTGTAGATCATCTCCATCTTCATCTAATAGGGCCTCTGGGAAAAGCCGCGAAAATGTAGTAAAATACAGTAAGCATTGGAATTAAATCGCTCGGAACTAAATTTTTTCTTGGACCCGCAGTTCGCTTGTCGTCCTTCGAAAAAATTTGTTCCTCACTTTGATTAAGAAATTTTTTTCAATTTATTTCATTCTTTGGAATTTGAAATTATTTAGAATTTAGGATTTCGAATTTAGAATTTTTTAAAGGAGGTGTTTATGGTAATTGTTAAAAAAATGCCGGGAGAAAGCGATGAATCGCTTATCCGTAAATTTTCAAGAAAAGTTATAGCCGGAGGAATAATTCAGGAGGCAAAAAGACGAGAATTTTATCTTAAGCCCTCACTTGCACGAAAACATAAGCAGGAAGAGGCAAGACGGATGAAGAAAACATGGAGTTGATATGGCAGAAATTCAAGTCCCCATTTTTGTCGAAAGCAGATACAAAATAAGCCGAAAAAAAATAAGATCTTTGGTAGAGAATCTTCTGAACATGCATGGCGTTGCGGGGAAAGTCGAAGTGTCCGTTGCAATCGTCGGGGACCGAAAGATGAGAGAACTTTCCCGCAAATACAAAGGAGAGGATAAAACCCGAAATGTACTTTCTTTCTCCCAAACCGAAGGTGGGCCGAATTATTCTCCTTCGGAAGCTCTTTTCTTAGGTGACGTTGTTATTTCATATCCTGAAGTTATAAAAGAGGCAACCAAAGAAGAGGTTTTGGTAGACGATAAGATAAATGAACTTGTAGAGCATGGAATAATGCATTTGCTTGGGATTAACCATGAATAATAAATCCAAAATTACAAATCCCAAATCACAAATAAATTCAAATATATAAATAACTAAATTCAAAATTTTTAGGATTTGGATATTGGAATTTAGGATTTGAAGCGGAGCGACATATGGTTTTTTACCGCAAATACAGGCCAAGGAATTTGGAAGAGCTGGATAGCCTTGATGTCCGGGGAAAACTTAGGACTATCTTATCAAGGCCTTCTGTGCATGCACTTTTGCTCACGGGGCCAAAAGGACTTGGTAAAACTTCAGCGGCAAGGATCGTTGCTAAAGTCTTAAACTGCGAAAAATTAAACCTAAGTCCGAAGTCCAAAGTCCGAAATCTGGAAATTGAGCCTTGCAACAAATGTCCCCAGTGCATATCTATTACAAACGGCAATAATATTGACGTTTTAGAAATAGACGGAGCATCAAACAGAGGGATAGATGAGATAAGAGATCTTAGGGAAAAAGTAAGACTTTCTCCGGCTTACGCCAGAAAAAAAGTATACATAATCGATGAGGTCCACATGCTAACAACCGAGGCTTTTAACGCTCTTCTTAAGATTTTGGAAGAACCTCCTTCGCACGTGGTTTTTATACTCTGTACGACAGAGCCATACAAAGTCCCTCCAACAATAGCCTCGCGCTGTTTTCATGTAGCTCTTAAAAGAGCAAAGCTTGATGAGCTTGTAAGATCTTTAGAAAGAATTGTCAAGAATGAAAAGATAATAGCGGATAAGGATTCTTTGCTTGAAATCGCAGGACTCTCGGACGGAAGCTTTAGAGACGCTGCAAAGATTCTTGAAGAGGTTTTTGCAAACGCGGGAAGAAAGAAAATCACCAAAGATCTTGTCTCCTCGATTTATCAAACTACAAATATTGTAAGCGTTGTTGATGAGTTTCTTAAATTTACAATTTTAAAAGATGTCAAAGGGGCTATCGGTTTTTTGGGAAAACTTTCTTCCTCGGGAATGGACATGAAGTATTTATCAGAACAAATCATTTCAAGAATTCATGAATTTCTCCTTGAGAAGGTGGGAGTTTCAAAGGAAAAGTCCGACCTTTCGGAAAGTCTTGAGATTACTAAGATAAAAGAGCTTGCCGAAATATTTACTTTAGCAAATTCCAAAATAAAATATGCGGTTTTGCCGCAGTTGCCTTTGGAACTTGCAATCATTGAGTGGGTTGACTTAGGAGACGTTCGTAGTGAGGGCGCTGAGGTCGTTCGGGTTTCATTAAAGACTCGGCAAACACATGTTGAGAATGATGCTCATTTGGGTTTGTCAAAAAAACAAAGTTTACCCCACTCGCTAAATGAAAGCCTTTCTAAAAGTTTAAATAAGAAAAGCAAGAAGGATCCGACGGCTTTCAGTTCATTCTCAAATGGTTTGCCTTCGTCTTCTGTAAGGCCAACAAATCGGGATATCCTTTCGGAGTTGATTAATAGAGTCAAAACCAAAAACCATTCGCTGGCGGGAATTTTGAGGGGCTGTATTTTGGAAAGTTATAACGGTAAGAGATTTGTTATAGGAACCAAATTCAAATTTCATAAAGAAAAACTCCAAGACCGTAAGGTCAGAGGAATTCTGGAAAATGCACTTAGGGAAACTTTGGGAAAGAGAATTCCTATCTCAATTGTACAAAAATCTTAGCCCGCCTTATCTTGCTTTGCGGCTTTTCATCCGCCAGCTGGCGGAACGCCGCAAAGAGCGATTGTTCGGCGGGCAAGGGGGGTGATTTTTTATGAACATGTTTCAAAAGTTTGCGGATCTTAAGAAAATGAGAGATCAGGCAATGCAGATTCAGCGCGAGCTTCAAGCTGAGGAGGTAAGTGTTTCAAAGCATGGAGTCGATATAGTCATTACCGGCGATCAAAACATAAAATCGCTTAATACCAACGGTAAGGGAGACGATGATATTAAAGATGCAATAAATGAAGCTATTAAAGAATCTCAAAAGGTCGCCGCCAAAAAACTTCAGCAAATGGGAGGAGGACTCCAAGGTCTCCTCGGCGGGTGAAAAGGTCTAATAACTCCGTAAGTTTGACTTCCGAACTGGTCTTGTCTATACTATAAGTCATTCTTATGGGAAGAAACGAAAGATTGCCGGTGGGAAATCCGGAAGAACTTAAAATTATAAAAGTACAGGAGAGCAATTCTGCGGTAGACCTTATTGACAATCAGACCGGTGTTATTTTTGGTGCCTCGAATTTTAACGCAGATTCATCTTTTTCCAATCAAAGAGGACTAGAAAACGAATTGGTCTTATACACTACCGTGGGAGAACAAGTAAGAAACCCTTATCTAACAAGCGATGCTCCGTTTGAAAAGACACGACTTATGAAAAGGATAGAGAAGATGCGTAAATTTCAAGGAAGAGGAATTCAGGAAATTCTACTTGATTTATACTGGGGGGAGGAGAAGAAAAGGACTTTGGCTGAAGTTGGTGGACAGATTAGAATAAAAAGTAAAGCTGCTGTTTCTAGGCTTTTGAAAGCGTGCCATATCCGCGTTAGGACACATTCTGAAGCGACTATTTTGGCTTTGCAGAATCCCGCAAGGAGAACAAATCATCGGAATTCATTTGTGGAGACTTGGGAGGGAAAAGTGGAGAGATGGAAAAAACAGGCATTGGGAGATACAGAAAAAGAGCAGAGACGAAACTTAAGACGATTGTACAGAAAAGAAGGAAATATCCAGGGGGTGGTAAAAAGACTTAGGGAAAGTGGGATAGAGGCAGGAAGAGCACTTGTGACAAGATGGATAGATGAGTTAGGGGTTAATGTTTTTAATAAAATTACTGCCGGAATGCTCGTGAGAGAAGCAGAGAGAAAAGGTTGGATAAATGAATTGACTCCAAGAGAAAGAGAGGTTTTGGTAGAACTATACCCTAAAGGAGGATTTAGAAAGGGCAAAGCTAAACTCTTGAGGGAAGTTGCTGAGAAAATAGGGGTCGGAACAAGAGAAAGGGTAAGGAAATTAGAAGAAAATGCTCTTGCCAAGCTTAAAAGATTAAAGAAAGGCGAAGATATTAAGAAAAGGAGAGGAAAAAGAATTAAAATTAGCCAAGCTTTGCTTAGAAAGCTTCATCAAAAGATGTCTGGACCAAAGATAGCAGAATTATTAGGCGTCTCTCAAGGCATTATTTACAGTAGGCTAAGGAAGGATGAGGAGGTTTCAATAAGACCACCAGGAGGAAGGAGAAAGGCGTCGTAATCTTTTTGTTGATTCTCTCCTTGTCTAAATAGTACAATTGAAGTTGATGAAGATTTTTTCCGGCTCTTCCAATAAACCCTTAACTGCTAAAATCGCAAAAGAGTTAGATCTGAAATTATCCGATACTGAGATTTTCATTTTCCCCGACGGAGAGAGAAGGGTAAGAATTTTAGAAAATGTTGTTGATGAGGATGTTGTAGTTATCCAGACAACATCTCCCAATCCCGACACTTATTATATAGAGTTGTTTTTTCTCGTTGATGCGGCTAAAAGATCAGGAGCAAAATCAATTACCGCAATAGTTCCATATCTTGGCTACCAAAGACAGGATCATGTCTTCAGAGAAGGTGAGGCTGTGTCTTTGGAGGTTATTATCGAAACTTTGGAGGCAGTCGGTATGGACCGGCTTATAACTTTGGATCTTCACTCGATAAAGATTCCCGAACTTTTTAAAATTTCTATTGTTCATCTTTCCGCCCTTCCTATTTTTGCAGAAAAGATTAGGCAGTTATCGGTTCTCGGTAATCAGTTGTCAGAAACGGGTCGGTCGGTTATCGGTTCATCAGTTCAGACAAACAGAAGACAGATAAACCAGAATCCGAAAACAGAAAACAGAAAACCGACAACAGATTGTCTTTTGGTTTCTCCGGACATGGGAGGAATTAGAAGAATTAAGATTTTATCAGAGCTTCTTTTTGATGCTCCTTTTGTTTCTGTGGTAAAAGACCGGGATCTTAAGACGGGAGAAGTAAAATCCAGTCGGTTTGATAGAGATTTGGGGTTTAAAAAAGATAAAAAAAGGGCTATCATAGTGGATGATATGATTTCAACCGGAAGGACAATAAAGGCAGCCTGTGATCTTGTTTGGTCAGCCGGAATAGAGGAAATCTATGTTTTCGCAACCCACCCTGTTTTCTCAAACGATTACAAAAATATCTTACAAAACTCAAAAGCCGGGAAAATTTTTGTAACAGATACAATTGATGTCCCGGAAGAGAAGCGTTTTGGTAAACTTGAAATTCTCTCGGTTTCTAAAATGATTGCCGAAGAACTAAAATAGAATTGTTAAATTGTTCCATTGCTAAATTGCTGTTACAATTAAACAATAGAGCAATCGAGCAATAGTTTTTATGAGGATTCCAAAAGCAATACTAAATTTAATTGAATCTTTTGAGAAATTGCCGGGGATTGGTCCCAAGACTGCCCAAAGACTAACATTTTATCTCTTGCATGTCCCTCAGGGTGAATTGGATAAGTTCTCAGAATCAATACAAAATCTAAAAAAAGGAACAGTTTTATGTTCTGTGTGTTTTGCAGTGGGGGAAAAAGACCCCTGTCATATTTGCGCTGATGAGAAAAGAGATAAATCAATAATTTGTGTTGTTGAAGAGGCTCTTGATGTTTTCTCAATTGAAAGAAGCGGAAAATTTGGAGGTGTTTATCATGTTCTTCATGGAAGAATAGATCCTCTTAACAGTATAGGCCCTGATGAAATTTATATCAGCCAGCTTCTTCAAAGAGTCAAAGAGACATCAAACGGAGTCAAAAGAGTCAAAGAAATAATTTTGGCGACTAATCCTACTATGGAAGGGGAAGCAACTGCAATGTATATCGCGAAGAAACTTCGTGAACAATCAACAATTAATAGGCAATCACCGCAAATGCGGGATCCCGCTGCGGCGGGACAATCAACAATTACACGTATTGGGCGGGGATTGCCGATGGGAGCAGATATTGAATATGCAGACGAAATAACTTTACAAAGAGCGCTTGAGGGGAGACAGGTTTATGAGTAAAAAAGGCGGAGTCTTAAGCTTAGAAGAGGCACTAGAAACCGGAGTTTCCATGGCAAAAAAATCTGCAAAAGCCGTTGTGGGAGCTGCGTCAGACGCGGGAAAAGCAGCCGGTTCTCAAATAACAGGAGTACAGGATAAAGATACGCAGGATATTGTAAATTCATTATACGCAGAAAGCGAGAAAGAGAAAGATAAGAGTCAAAGAGTCGAAGTTCAGGGCTCGAATGATCAGCCCGATAATACTCCCGAAGGCTTAGAAAAGAAGAAGAAACTTGCGCAGTTACGGCAACAACTTCATAATGAAGTTTATTACGATCCTTTAGTAAATCCGTCTAAGCCTAAACAAGAAGAAAGGCCGGCGGAAAAAGTCGAAAAAGAAAAGCAGGAAGAAATGATTGGGCTTCAGGAAAAAAAGAAGAAGGAACCGCCGCCGCTTATCCAAAGACAGAAGACAAGGATTGAGAGACTACCCGGAGCAGGATAAAGTTCAATTTTCAATTTTTAATCAAATCCAAATTTTTTAAATTTAAAACATTAAAAATTCAATAAAAATTTAAAATTTCAAATTTAAAATTATGTTTAGATTATATAACACTCTGACCCGCAAAACAGAGGAGTTTAAGCCCATAAACCCCGATCATGTCGGTATTTACACCTGCGGTCCTACGGTTTACAGGGAAGTTCATATTGGAAATTTCCGAACATATATTGGAGCCGATATTTTAAGACGGGTTTTAATGTATAACGATTATAGAGTTATTCACATCAAAAACATTACGGATGTCGGGCACATGCGAAGGATAGAGGAGACAGATGTGCAGATTGACCCTGTTATCGAAGAGGCTTTAAGAGAGGGTAAGACCCCCAGTCAAATAGCTGAACGCTTTACCAAACTATTCCTTGAAGATGAGAAAAAGCTGAATATTCTTCCTGCAACCGTCTATCCTAAGGCAACCGACCATATAAAAGAAATGATAGAAATAATCAAGATTTTACTTAAGAAAGGCTATGCTTACGATGTTGACGGAACAGTATATTTTGATGTGAAAAAGTTCAAGAATTACGGAAAGCTGTCGGGGAATACTTTAGGTAAAATGGATAATCTTCTCAAGGCCGTTCGGATTTCTTTGGAAACTGACAAGAAGGATAGTGCGGATTTTGCCCTCTGGAAAAAAGCTGAAAACGACAGGTTTATGAAATGGGATAGTCCCTTCGGAGAAGGTTTCCCCGGCTGGCATATAGAATGCAGTGCTATGAGTATAAAATACTTGGGTGATACTTTTGATATTCATACAGGAGGAGAAGATCTTATTTTTCCTCACAATGAGGATGAAATTGCACAGAGTGAAGGTGCGACCGGCAGGAAATTTGCAAAATATTGGGTGCATGGCGGATATCTTCTGGTAGATAATGAAAAAATGTCCCGTTCTAAGGGAAATGTTTATACAATTTCCGATTTTGAAAAAAAGGGCCTTGATCCTTTATCTTTCAGATACCTGACTTTTACTGTTCATTACAGAGCCCGGATGAATTTTACTTTCAAAGCTTTGGAGGGCGCGCAGACTGCCTTAAATCATCTTCGGGAAATCGCATTGGGTTTTGATAATCCCAAGATAGGATGCGCAGAATATGAAGAAAGATTTCTTAAGGCTATAAACGATGATCTTGATATGCCAAAAGCTTTGAGTATTGTTTGGGAGCTTGTCAAATCAGATTATCCTGATAGTGCAAAGGCCCAAAGTCTTTTTAAATTTGATAAAGTCTTAGGTCTTGAGCTTGAAAGATCAAAAGAACTTTTAAAGAAAAAAGAAGATCCAATTCCTGATGAAATATTAAAGCTTGTTAAGGAGAGGGAAGAGCTTCGAAGAAAAAAAAGATATCATTTGGCAGACCAGATAAGACACAGAATTAAAAAACTGGGATATGAAATAGGGGACAAAAAAGACGGAATAACAGAAATTAAGTCAGTGAAATCTCAAAAATCATAACTTAAGCCAAGCAATAATTCAAATCTTTACTTTTCTTCAGCGAAACAAAATTATATAATTATCTTTCTATGATTAAAAATAAACTGTTGTTAATTTTTATTTTAATTGTTGCTTTAGGGGTAATTGCTTTTTTTGTAAGGCCCGATAAAACCCAAAAAGATGTGGCGGAAAAAATTACAGATCAGGCAGGAAATCAGATAGAGGGAGGAGGAATTCTTGATAGCCTTAATCCTCTTTCTATTGAAGAACTGAAAAAAGGAAACTACCCCGGAAGTGAATTTGTGATTGAACAAACTCTTGAACCGGGTTCAAATTACAGTCGCTACACTGCTTCCTACAAATCAGAAGGGCTTAAAATTTATGGTTTGTTAACAATTCCAAATGGGGAAAAACCTGAAGGTGGGTGGCCTGCTATTGTTTTCAATCATGGATATATTCCGCCTTCAGAATATAAAACGACAGAAAGGTATGTAGCTTATCTTGACGGTTTTGCAAGAAACGGTTATGTAGTTTTTAAACCCGACTACAGAGGTCATGGGGAATCGGAAGGAAGCGCATCGGGTGCTTACGGATCAAATGACTACACGATAGATGTTTTAAACGCAGTCTCATCAGTTAAAAGATTAAAAGTTAATAGTCAGCTTGCCCTGAGCGAAGTCGAAGGGTCAATCGTCAATCCTGATACTATCGGCATGTGGGGACATTCACTGGGAGGATTTATAACTTTGAGAAGCATGGTTGCCAGTAAAGATATAAAAGCAGGGGTAATTTGGGCAGGAGTAGTCGCATCTTATCCTGATCTTCTATCAAGGTGGAGAAGAAATCCGGCCTTTACGCCCCCTGCCGGAGCAAGAAGGTGGAGGGATGTTTTAATAGAAAAATTCGGCGATCCGGTTACCAATCCAACTTTTTGGAATTCAATTTCTGCAAACTCATATTTGAAGGATATTTCAGGCCCACTACAGCTTCATCATGGGACAGCTGATTCTTCGGTCCCGATCGAATTTTCAGAGAAACTTGCTGGGCAAATGAGGCAGGCAGGGAAAGAGGTAGAATTTTATTCTTATCCGGGCGATAACCATAATCTTTCCCAAAACTTTAATACGGCAATGCAAAGATCAATAGATTTTTTCAACCGCTATTTGAAATAAATTTAGTAACCCGGAAAATAGTCAGTTAAGATTTGCTTTGCGGGCAAACCCATGTTCAGTAAGAGTTTTCTATAGGAATCCACCATTGCAACCGGTCCTGAAAGATAGAATAAACGCTTTTTATAATCGGGTAATTCTTCGGCAATCATCCCTTCGTTTATGTATCCAATTTTTCCCTCCCAGTTTTCGGGAATGTTTTCTTTATTTGTAAGAACATAAATTACTTTTATTCCAAGAATTTTCTTCCCTTTTTCAAAAACCTCCCGAAAGGCTATATCCTCTGTATTTCTATTTACATAAAAAAGGGTAATATCTCGTTTTTCTCTTTTGTCCTGAAGATATTTAATTATACTTCGGAAAGGTGTTATGCCTATTCCTCCTGCAATAAATGAAAGTTTAATATTCGGATTCTGGGGAAGTACAAAATCTCCCGAAAGATTTCCTGCGGTTATATATTCTCCCCTTTCCATTGAAATTAATCTTTTTTTGAAACTGCTGGATGGGTCACTGAATTTTATGCCTAGACGAATTTCTTTTTCCGTGGGTGAAGAGGTAATGGTGAAAAACCTCCTGTTTCCTCTTAAATCCGCATTTTTATGAGGTAGCGTCCATTCCATATATTGTCCAGGTTTAAATTGTCTGGGTCTTTGGGAATTTAAAACAAACTCGAAAGTTTCCTTGGCGATTTTATTTTTTTCCTTAAGTTTTAGAATTAGCTTGTATTTCGGACTTACTATAAAAGAAAATATATTTCCTATAAGAAGTGCATATTCGGGGACAGAATAAATCGGGCCAATCTGAAACGGCCATCCGGAGAATAATCCAATAATTGCAGCATAAGCTAGTCTCAATAGCTTGGTAGGTGGAGTTGTAAGGGGCTCTGTAAGCATTACGGTTGCGAAAAACGCAATATAAAAAGATGCGGATATGCTGGATAGAGCAGAGGATATGCTTGAACCGTTTAATAGACCGAAAAATAATATGCTCGCAAAATTTGTAATGACAAATGAGAAAAACAAATCATATCTCTTTATTTTCTGAAGTATCAAGAATCCTACGAGTACAACTGCGGGAAACAAATGGATATCTCCAATCCACCAAATAGCACCCCCAATGCCCAGAAGTAAAACTGATGCCGCGCCGAATGCCGCAGGGTTGAAGATATGTTTTTTTCGAAAAGCTAACACATATTTAGATGCCATAGCAAATATTCCGGCAAGGGCAAGGATTAAGGTTTGAGATGAAAAAACAGGAGAGGGAGACATTATTAAGAATAAAATTAGGGCTGTTATTGCCCACGATTCAATATTCGTTGAGGCCTTGAATATTTTTGCAAAAAGGATGTTTGATGAAAGACAAATTAAAAAAAGCAAGATAAGACTGTAGGATAGATCCAAAGCGGAAAATGGCAAAATTCCTAAAAATCCAAATATGATGGCAAGACCGCTTATGGCAGTAAGCCCGAATAAAACGAGCTTATACATTGTTATTTTATTCAGAAAAGAATCTATAAAATTCATATCTTTATGATATATAATTTTAATGAAAATGGGAAATCTGATCCATTACGAAAAATTCTCCCTTCCTTGCCAAAGAAAAAAGCCCTAGGATCTAATAGATCAACAAATATGCACGGATGCGCTAAGATGACGCGTGTCATCGTATTTGTCAAATCGTTTGATCGGTCGGGCTCTCTTATAGGATTTTCTATCTTGGACAAACTACCTTATATAAAGGACTTAACTACCATACACTGTAGCGTGGTAGTTGTTTCCCTAATGTTTCCATCGCATAAAAAAGAAGGACAGTTCAGTAACAATTTAATAATTTAACAATGAAACAATGAACAATTCTTCTTGACAAAGAGAGCGGCATGATGTTATCCTATCCCCATGGGGAGGATTAGGATGAAATCAAAGAAATCCGCTAGAACTTCGGAAAAAAGAGTTCTTCACAGAATAAAAATTGCAAGAGGACATCTTAATACAGTTCTTAAGATGGCAGAAGAGGGAAGATATTGCATAGATGTTATTAATCAATCCCGGGCTGTACAGAATGCGCTTAAAGAGGCAGACTATCTTATCTTAAAGAATCATCTTGAGACCTGCGTTGTAGATTTTATCAAGCAGGGAAAAACCAAAACATCAGTTGAAGAGGTAATGAAGGTTTTTAAGAACAATAGATAATGGGCGATAAAAAGATAGTTGTATTTATTATTTTTCTTACGGCAGTGATCTTGTTCGGAGGGGTATTTGTCCTCTCAGATTCTACCAATACTTCTCAGGTTACATCTTCGACGAATGCCAAAGCGCAAATTCCGCAGAAAGAACATAACTTTGGAAATATTCCGTACTCGGGCGGAAATGTTGAAAAAGCATTTATTATCAAAAATGTCGGCTCAGATACTTTAAAACTTTCAAATGTCAGAACATCCTGCCATTGCACCAAAGCAAGAATATCTGTTGACGGGGAAGAAAGTCCGAGCTTCGGCATGGACGGAATTTCCTCATGGGTGGGCGAGGTTGGCAAAAGCAGGCAAGCAAAACTTATAGTTACTTTTGATCCTGCCTTTCATGGTCCGCAAGGTATCGGTCCTGTTAACAGATTTGTTTCGGTTGATACCAATGATAAGAATAATTCCCAATTAACCTTCACAGTCCTAGGTACCATAGTTAAGTAGATGACGCAAAAAATTTTTGTCAGGAATTTAAAAAGAATATTAAATAAGACTGTTCCCCTCTGGGTCATTCTCGTTCTTATTTTTTATTCTTCAGCGGGAGTCGGGCTGATCGAGTACTACATTATGAAAAGAAATATAAATACCCTTTCGCTTGAACTTGCGAAGAGAACAAGAAGTCCTGAAGAACTTGTCCAGATTCTCAAACAGGAAGTCCTTCCGCAAAAAGGGTATATGCTCGGAGCCGTTTGGGGAGACGTCGGAAAAAAACTTATTGAATCCGGAGCAATCGATAAAAAAAAGTATGAAGATTTATTTTCCTCCGAACCCCAAACCAAGGACTATATGAAATATCTGAAAAACTCCTCCAAGGATCACATGGTTATAAATGAGAAGAATTCTCATTTCATGGTCAATACCCTTTGGGCGCTTGGACTTGTTAACAAAAGCAAAATACTTGATGAAGGATCTATGAAAAAATACGCAAATGGAAATGTCATGAATTTTGCTTCAACCGGAGGATGGAGCTTAGGTTCAAAACCAACAGATAAGCTTTACTCATCGAGTAAGCTTATTAAACTAACGCCCGAACAGGAAGAAATTGTGAAAAAGATAGCCTCAAATATTTATCGTCCGTGCTGTAACAATAATACAGAATTTCCTGACTGCAACCACGGCATGGCAGCCCTAGGATATATCCAGCTTGCGGTAAGCCAGGGACTCTCGGAGAGGAAGATTTATAAAGATATTTTATCTCTTAATTCGTTCTGGTTCCCTCAAAATTATGTTGATATTGCGGCTTTTTTTGACAAAAAGGGGACTTCGTTGGGAAGTGTTGATCCGAAGACAATATTGTCTTTTGAGTACTCATCAGCCCAAGGCGCTCAGAAAATTAAGCAATCTATTCAAAGCATGCCGGGATTTTCCACTCAAGGGGCAGGAGGATGCGGAACATAAAGAAAGATACTAAATGGACCAACTTTTATTTCAGACATCACTTATAGCCGCCTTTGCCGGAGGTGTGGTTGCACTTTTTGCTCCATGCTGTATCTCATTTCTTCTCCCAGCTTATCTTGGGAATGTATTTAAAGAAAAAGAGAAAGTGGTTCTTATGACTTTGGTCTTCGGCCTTGGTATTTTTGCGGTAATGATGCCTGCTGTTCTTGGTGTTGCAGCACTCTCAAAGCTTTTATTTGTTTACCATGACAGCATTTACTATCTGGGGGGAGTTGTCATGCTTTTGATGGGGGTTATAACATTTTTGGGGCTGAAGCTTCCAATGCCAAATCTCACCGGAAGAGAAACAGGTAAGACAGATGTGGCTTCGATATTTATTCTTGGAATATTCTCAGGAATTACAAGCGCCTGCTGTGCGCCTGTTCTCATCGGAATATTGACGCTTACCTTTCTTTCGCCAAACTTTTTCGGAGGGCTTCTAATCGGCGCAATGTATGTCTTGGGAATGGTAATACCTCTTCTTTTTATTTCAGTGTTTCTATCGGGGAAAATGACAAAACTTATGATCTTAAGGAAACCTGTAACTCGATTTAGCCTTTTGGGTAAGGAAAAAACTATAATTTTGAGTAATTTACTTGCCGGCATTATATTTTTCCTGACAGGAATTATGATTCTTTATCTTAATTCAACGGGAAGGCTTGGGATGGAAGAGACAAGAGGTTTTACAAAAATAATCACTGACGCAAGTGGGTATGTAAACCAATTTGTCGGAGGAAATGTTCTTCTAAATATTCTTTTTTTCGCTGTTATCATTTTCCTAATCTACAAAATTACCAAGAAAATGTAGTGGTAGAGTTTAAGAAGATATAAGGGAGGTGAAAAAATATGTTAAAACCCGTAGCCTTTGCCCACGCCGTAACAATAGTTACAGCAGTATTTTATCTACTCTGCGCACTGTTAGTTTATTCTGCCCCTGATTTAATTTTTGGTATCACCCAGTCGTGGTTTCACGGCCTTAATATTGAGGCGGCAAGAACAGCATTTCCTCTTTCGATAGAAAGAATCTTATGGGGACTTATAACAATCTCTGTGGTAACATGGGTAACTACCTATGCGACTATTGTTTTGTATAATCGATTAGCAAAACAGAAGGGATAAATTTGAGAAAGTGAACAGGGAATACACGCATGCGCTTACTCTTTACTTCTTAACGCCCCTTTATGACTGCGTCCTTAAAATACTAGGACTAGGAGACGCTTTTTATGAACAAATAATAAGCCACATAGAACCTAAAGATGGCGATAAAATTCTTGATGTCGGTACCGGGACAGGGAATCTGGCAATAGCAATTAAGAGAAAATATCCCAAGACAGAAGTTACTGGCGTAGATCCGGATCCTAAGATCTTAAAAATAGCAAGAAAAAAGATTAAGAAAAGTAAAATCGGCATTAAAATTTTTAAAGCGGCCGCCCAGAGTCTTTCGTTTGAAGATGAAAGTTTTGATTTTGTAGTCTCAAGTCTTGTAGTGCACCATATTCCGAGACAAGTTAAGAAAAAAGCATTTTTAAAGATGAGAAGAGTTCTTAAAGAAAATGGTACAATTCTTATTGTTGACTTCGGAATTCCCAAAAACATTTTCCTGTATATTTTAGTCTTTATCCTTTCGCTTTTTGAAGACGTAAGGCCGAACATGAGAGGATTTATTCCCCACATTCTAAAAGAAACCGGGTTTAGAAATATTAAAGAGGTAGAAAACAAGTTCGGTATAATTTCTTTTTATAAAGGAAAAAAATAAAAGCGCTTAAATTCGTCCACCCCGCCTACCTTAGGGGTGGGATCTGCTATAATTTCTTCTATGAGTTTGTCCATCGGGATTGTGGGGCTTCCAAATTCCGGGAAATCGACATTATTTAATGCGCTTCTTAAAAGGCAGATCGCCCAAGTGGGGGAGTATCCATATACCACGATTGAGCCGAATGTGGGAGTGGTCGAGGTGCCGGATGAAAGACTTGACAAGATTTCGGAAATTTCAGGAATCACAAAAAAAGTTCCGGCAGGAATTAAATTTATTGATATTGCTGGTCTTATTAAAAACGCTCACAAAGGAGAGGGGCTTGGAAATAAGTTTCTGGGGCACATTCGGGAAGTTGACGCGATTGTTCATATTGTACGCGCTTTTGATTCTTCGGCTAGCTCAGGACAAGCAATCCCACATGTAATGAGTAATATTGATCCGGTCCGTGATATCGAAGTTGTCAATCTTGAATTAGAGCTTGCTGGAATTAAGAAACCGGCAATCTATGTTTTAAATGTCTCTGAAAGTGATTTGAAAAGAGATTTTAATCTCCCCTTTGAGTATATTAAGATCAGTGCAAAACTTGAGGCGGAATTATCAGATCTTTCGGAAAAAGAGCAAAAGGAATATCTAAAAGAACTTGGTGTTAGCGAGTCAGCCCTTGATCAAATCATTCTTGTATCCTACAAACTTTTAGATCTTATTACTTTATTTACAATCGCTGGTGGTCGGCAGATCCAAGCCTGGCCTATTAAAAAAGGAACAAAGGCAACTGGGGCGGCAGAAATGGTTCATACCGATTTTGAAAAAAAATTTATAAAAGCAGAAGTCGTCTCTTTTGAAGATTTTGTTTCGAATAATGGTTGGAAGGGGAGCAGGGAAAAAGGAAAAACGCGAATCGAAGGCCGAGAATACATCGTAAAAGACGGGGATATTATGGAGTTTAAAATTTAAGGGGATATGAGGGTATAGTCGGAAACGAGGATGATTCTTTCGATCTCATTCTGCGAGTTTAGTTTAAAACCTGTGACATATTTATCAGAGGAAATTCCGACAATCATGTCCTGCGAAAAATTCTGTGGGTTGTTTTGAATAAGTTTTGCACGGACAGAACTGCCTTCCGAAAAATCCCAGGATCCTTTGCTTCCCTCAAGATATGACATTTGTGCCGTTGCTTTTGTTTTGGTGACAGTTCCGCAGCATTCAGTTGCGTACAAGATTAAGACAACGTCATCTGTCATATAACCTTCCAAAGCTTGATAGTTTTTGCTATTTATAGAGGCTTTTATATTTTCCGAAACCCTGTCCTTGCTATTTCTGGGAGTTGGAATTGGGGAAGTTTTTTCCTGGGAGGCTGTGGGCGCTTGGTTTTGATACTCCGCAGGCGCGGGCGTCGGCTCGATAGATGCTTTATTCTGGTTTTTTCCAAAATAATAAGCTCCTGTTAAAAGCCCGATCAAAAAGATAGCAACGCCCAGACCCAAGATGAAGTTTTTCACAGCTTACTTATACCATAAATTAAGATGAAAAACAAAACCACCGAGGTGGCAAAGCTGTTTCACCACATCAAACGTGGTTTCACCTGGAAGGTGCACGACTTGCCCTACTTAGATTTTTGCTCTACCCCTTGCTTTTTGATTTTTTAATATGGTAGGATTGGGAAATGCGAGCGTACGAATTAATATTAGTCTTAAGATCGTCTTTAAAAGATGATGAAAGGAAAAAACTTCTTGGGACGGTTAAGGATCTTTTGGGGAAACCTGAAATAACCCGTGAGGATGAGTGGGGACAAAAGCCTCTATCTTACCCTATTAAAAGACAGATCGCAGGTTTTTATGTTGACATAGATTTTGAAACAGAAACAGAAATCCCAAATGATTTTGAAAAAAAACTTCTGGCAAATGATAATGTCTTAAGACACCTGCTACTACGAAATAAAAAATTAAAAATAAAAAATAAAAAAGAGGGCACAAAACAGAGTTTAAAAGTTAAAGAGAAAGAAGAAAAAGAGTTTGCCAAACCCAAAAGATCTATAAAAAAGGCAAAGAAAGCTACAAAAAAGACTAGAAAGAAATAGTTTACAAATTGTTAAAATTGTTATATTGTTGAATTGTTAAACTAGCTACTAGCAATTAGTAACTAGCCACTAGTTTTATGGCAAGAAGTCTTAACAGAGTTCAATTAATCGGAAACCTCACGAGAGATCCTGAGCTTCGGTATACACCCAACGGAACTGCAGTTTGTTCTTTTGGTGTTGCTACAAACAGAAGTTGGACAACCGAATCTGGAGAAAAAAGAGAGGAAGCAGAATTTCATAGAATTGTGGCATGGAACAAACTTGCCGAAATCTGCTCTCAATTTTTAGTAAAGGGAAGGAAAGTTTATCTTGAGGGAAGGCTTTCGACAAGAACATGGAACGCTCAAGACGGGACACAGAAAAGCACAACAGAAATAATAGTTTCTGACATGATCCTTTTGGATTCAAGAAGAACCGAGGAGGAAAAAATTGATGAAGAACCCGAGAGTCAGAGCTTAGAAAAGCCGGACAAGACTGCTAGCCTTGATGTGAAGCGGGCCGGGCAGGCAGGGAGTCAAAGTTTAAAAACAGAAAAAAATTTAAAGAAAAAGAAAACGAAGGAAGACTCAAAGGAAGAGGATGAAGGCAAAGATGAGGACGTAGCCCCCGAAGATATCCCCTTTTAACTAGTAACTAGAAACTAGCCACTAGTAACTAGTTTTAATACTTAATGCCCAACACTGATTTAGGTTGTTGTCAAACCTGAAATAAATTGCTAAAATTATATACTCGCTTACTATCTACCGTCTACGGTATACAGCTGTAGTCAGTAGTTTGAAAGCTGAAAGCTTTTTATTATGGTAAAGAAAAGAAGACAGATAAGGAAAATAAGAGTGAAGGAATCCTGCTATTTTTGTAAGGAAGGTAAAGAACCAACCGTTCGTGACGTATCGGTCTTACGAAGATATCTGACAGAAAGAAATAAAATAATATCACGTGCCCGAACAGGAATTTGCGCCAAACATCAGAGGAATCTTACAAAAAGCATAAAACATGCAAGGCATTTAGCTCTCTTACCCTTTATTGCAAAAGAAATCTAAAATTTACCAATAACTAATAACTAATAATTATATAAATGGCTTCTCTGTCTATACCGCTATCAAATGGTTTTAGCCCAAAAGTAAAAAAAGATGATAAAGTAGTTGTCGGCCAAGTCATAGCCTCAAGAATCTTAAAGGGAAAAGATCAGGAAGTAAATGTTTCAAGAATCTTGGGTTTACCTGCCTCCCAAATTTCAAAAGTAATTACCAAAAGACCGGGAGACAGGATTGAGGAGGGAGAGGTTATTGCTCTTAAAAAAGGAGCCTTAGGAGTTGGGGGAAAAAAAGTTGTAAGCCCGGTTGGAGGGACTCTTTTTGGAATTGACGAGGAGAAAGGCGCAATTTTCATAAGATCAAATCTTGAGGAAGAAACGCAAGACTTATCTTCTCCTGTTGATGGAAAAATTTTGCTGTGCGATAATGAAAAAATTACCATTGAGAGCGATAAAGATATTGTTCTTGCAAAAGAGGCAGCAGGGGAAGCAGAAGTTCAGGGAGAAGTCCATCAAATAAAAGGGGAGGATGTTGATCCTAAGACCCTGGATCTTAAAATAAAAGGGAAAATTGTTTTGGGCAGATTTTTCTCAAGAGAGGCTCTGTCAAAATCGATAGGTCTTGGGGCTTTGGGAATAATTTCAGAAAATATAAAAGAGGAGGATCTTGAAGAGTATATAAAAAGAATCGTAAAGACACCAGTATTTTTGATAGATGAAAAGGCTTTTGAAGAAGTTTCAAGACATAGCGGGAAAAAAGTCTATCTTTCTCCTTTAAAAAAATTAATTATGTTTTTATAAATATGGAAAGAACCAGAAAAATTCAGATTATTGTTTTGATACTCGTCGCATTCTTCATAGGTTACTGGGCAGGTACAGTAAAAATCTCCTTTGACTGGAAAAATTATAAACCCGTTTTATCGATTTCAGGCAAACAACCGCCGCCATCCCTGTCGAATCTTGATTTTTCAAACTTCTGGGCGGTGTGGGAAAATGTTGAGAGCAAATACTATGATAAATCAAAAATTGATCCCTCTAAAATGCTAAACGGAGCAATAAACGGCATGCTTGCGACACTTTCCGATCCGTATACAGTATATTTGCCTCCTGTCTCAAATACGGATTTCAAGCAGGGGCTTGCGGGACAATTTGAAGGAATTGGTGCCGAGCTTGGCTTGAAAGATAAAAAAATCACAGTAATTTCTCCTTTGGATGACAGCCCGGCCCAGAAAGCTGGTATAAAACCTGAAGATATAATTCTTAAAGTAGACGGTGAGTCAACCGAGGGATGGAGCATATCACAGGCAGTTTCAAAAATCAGGGGGAAAAGGGGAACACCCGTTGTCCTGACTGCTCTTCATAAAAACACAAAAAATCCAACCGATATAAAAATAATAAGAGATACCATAACTGTCAAGAGCGTTGACGGATACGTCAAAAAGATAAGCGAGATTAAAGGAATTAAGAAAACTTCTGTTCTATCTTCTCATCAAAACGATGAAATAATGTACATTAAGCTTGCGCAATTTGGGGATCAGACCAATAAAGATTGGCTTGCGCTTGTAAACAGCCTGAATTTAAAAGCTCAAGACCCTTCGGCAAGCTCAGGGCAAGATAAAAATTTTAGGGGAATAATTTTGGATCTTCGCAACAATCCGGGAGGTTATCTTACAGACGCATCCTTTATTGCAGGCGAATTTTTAAGAGAAGGCCTTCCGGTTGTTATACAGGAGCAAGGAACAGGGGATAGGACAACCATATCGGTTTTGCGAAGAGGTCTTTTTCTAAGCTTTCCTCTTGTTGTTCTTATCAATAAAGGAAGCGCTTCGGCAAGTGAAATAGTATCAGGAGCGCTTAGGGATTATGAGAGGGCAAAGCTTGTAGGAGAGACGACATTCGGAAAGGGAACAATACAACAGGCAGATGATCTTGGCAACGGAGCAGGTATTCATATAACAATTGCCAAATGGCTCACACCCAAAGGCAATTGGGTAAACGGGAAAGGTTTGGAACCTGACATTTCTGTTAGTCTTGATAATAAAGACCAAAGTCACGACAGCCAGCTTGAAAGGGCAATAGAAGAGCTGGTAAAATAAACTCTAAATCCAAAATCACAAATCCTAAATGGTTCGACAAGCTCACCATCCTGAGCAGCGTCGAAGGATAAATTCAAATGTTCAAAATAATAAATTCAAAACGTTTTGTATTTTGGTTATTTGATTTTTAATATTAATTGGAATTTGGTGCTTTGAATTTGGGATTTAAATTGATTATGAGACGTTTAATTATTTCAGTATTGATACTCGTAGTAATTTTATTTGGTTTGAGTGCTTTAGTAAATAAATTCTCCGACATTAATCTGCCCAAAAGTGAAGTACAGCCTGAAAAAGTAAAAATTGTAAAGGAAGAGTCGGTTGCTATCGATGTCGTTAAGAGGGTCGGACCCTCTGTTGTTACCGTTGTTGAAAGTTCTCAAAGAAGTTTTGGATTCGGTTCATTTGATGTTCCTGATACAGAAGAAAGAAATATCGGTTCAGGTTTCATTATCTCCGAAAACGGCTTAATAGTTACAAACAAACATGTTGTATCAGATAAAGAAGCAACTTACCAAATAGTAACAAGCGACGACAAAAAATACTCGGTTCAAAGAATTTTTAGAGACCCCTTAAATGATATTGCAATTCTTAAGGTAAATTTTTCCGATAATCCGGGGACTCGACTTAAGTCTGTCGAGCTGGGGGATTCATCAAAACTTGAAGTAGGACAATTCGTTATTGCCATCGGAACTGCACTTGGGAAATTCAGAAATACTGTAACGACAGGGGTCGTCTCGGGTTTGGGCCGGGGAATTACCGCAGGATCGGAGTTTGAGGGATTTGTTGAAAGGCTTGATAATGTTATCCAGATATCAGCGGCTGTTAATCCGGGCAACTCAGGGGGTCCTTTGGTAAACTCCGCAGGACAGGTAATAGGGGTGAATACTGCAATTGCAAGGGGAGGTCAAAACATCGGATTCGCGCTTCCTATAAATACAGTAAAAGAGGCGGTTTCAAATTTCAACGAACATGGAGAAATAGTAAGGCCCTATTTGGGAGTAGTTTACAGGATAGTAACAAGAGATGTTGCGCTTCTTAATGAAGTTCCGCAGGGAGCACTCGTTCAAGAGGTAATTGAAGGGTCGGGAGCAGACAAAGTGGGAGTAAGACAAGGGGATATAATAACGACGGTTGAGGGAAAAAAAATCGAGGAGATAAATGATTTGGCAGACACAATAAAAGATAAAAAGGTGGGAGATCGTCTGACTCTTGTCATTTGGAGGGATGGAAAAACTCAGGAAGTTAGAGCAACTTTGTCATCCGCCCCGAACAACTAGTAACTAGTATCTAGTAACTAGTATAATAGTGGAATGGTTAGAATCCAGAAAAACATTTCACTTAAAAATCTCAGCAATTACAGAATCGGAGGTCCTGCCTCTTTCTTTGCAGAAGTTAAGAATCCCGAAGAACTTTCGCAAGTTTTAAAAGACCGAAAGAAACTTGAAAACCCAAAAATTTTTGTTCTTGGAGAGGGAACAAATGTTCTGTTCAAAGACAGTGGATTTGACGGATTGGTAATTAAGAATAAAATTAACGGAATTAAGATATTAGACGACAGAGAGTCAAAGAGTTCCTCCTTCGCTAAAGCTTCGAAGGACAAGCAGAGAGTCAAAGGATCAGAGAGTCAGAGAGTCAAAGTTGGGGCAGGAGTTCTGTTGGAGGATTTGCTTGCCTTCTGCATTGAAAATTCTTTGTCTGGTTTTCAGTGGGCAGGAGGACTTCCGGGGACATTAGGCGGAGCAGTCCGGGGGAATGCCGGCGCATTTGGAGGAGAAATAAAAGACAACATAATAGAGGTAGAAAGTTTGGATAGCAGTACCTTAGAAATTAAGAAAAGAAGCGTGAATCAGTGCAAATTTGGATACAGGACAAGTGTTTTTAAGAGTCAAAAAGAGTCAGAGTTTAAGAGAGTCAGAGAGTCAAAGAGTCAGAGTGAGAAAGAGTCAGAGTCTAAAAGAGCTGCGGGACAGGAGATTATCATTTCCGCAACTTTAAGTTTAACAAAGCGTAATAGAGATGATATCGCTTCGAAAATTCAGGAGAAAATAGATTACAGGAACTTAAAACATCCTCTTGAATATCCGAATATAGGAAGTATTTTCAAAAATATTCCCGTAGAGAAAGTTCCTCAAAAAATATTAAAACAATTAAGAGACTCGATAAAAAATGATCCTTTTCCGATTCTACCAACAGCAAAGCTTCTGGCTGTCGCGAGTCTAAAAGGGAAAAGACAGGGAGGTGCAATGGTTTCCAAGAAGCATCCTAATTTTATTATAAATTTTAACAATGCCACATCAGAGGATGTAAAGACTCTAATCCACAAATTAAAAGAGATTATAAAATCAAAATACGGGATAGAACTGGAAGAAGAAATCTCAAACCTCGGGTGAAATCCTAAATCCAAAATTACAAATAACAAATAATATCTAAATTCAAATAATCAAAATCCTAAACTTTTAAAATTTTTAAAATTGGAATTTTGAATTTGTCCCGATGGTAGTTTCCAGTCGGGATCCCGCATTTGCGGTGATAATTTATTTAGAATTTAGTATTTTGAACTTAGTATTTGCCTAGCCCTTCGTGCTAGGGTGCCACTTCCTGATATACGGTTTTTTGCGTTTGGATTTCAGAGGGTGCATTAATAATAAAGTCAGCTCTTGACTGTACCGAAAATACAGGGCAAAGACTATTACTATCGCATAGACTTCTGTTATTTACAAAAGACCCGCCCCCTCTTGCCGCATTGACTATGACAGCGCCTCCAACATTTAATCTTTTGTCAGAAGTTGCGGGACAATTATTAAGGCCTTCCAGGATAAAACTTTTGTCTGTGCTATAAAATCCCTGTAGGTGTTTTTCGGTTGAGTTAATTATGTCAGACGTACCTACATTTTTATCTACCGTTATATTTCCTGAGACCACAAATACGGCAGTGGTTCCAGTCTGAACCTCTATACTGTTTTTGATCGTCATATTTCCGTTTACCAAAATTATATAATCTCCATTGTTTTGAAAAAGAGGCGAAGTATTAATTGTCAGATTGAGGTTGCCGTCTGCCTTATATATGCCTAAAGTTCCTGAGGTAAGAGGAAGAGAAGATGAAATTTGGCAGTTTCCCAGGCCTCCTCCCCCGCATCTTCCCGAAATATCAGAGGAGGTTAAGCCCTTGCGTTTAAGAAGCGATAATACGAAAGAGTAAGAAGTGGGCAGCACTCCTTTTGAAGGATTATACACTTCAGGATTGCTTGTCCCCCCGGCAACCCAACCGTTATGCCTTCCCGCCGTCCCTGATCCAAAATCAGAGGGGGAGTCGCCTGTAAAGCTAATTCCTTCGTCGTATTCACCAGAAGAAGGATTTATTTTTTCATAACCTTCGTAGGAAGCTGCGCTGCTATATGAACCACATGTCGGTGGGTCAGAAACAAAGGGAGGCATACGATTTATAAAACCATCATCAAATCTTACATCAGTACCGTAAGACTGTATCCATGGAGAATAGCTAAGAATTCCGAAATTTAGACTGGTTATGTTGCCGGAGGAGCAGGTGGCACTGTTTGCTCCGCCGGTTGAACAACTTGGCCCGACAGTGACGGTAAAACTAGCAGGAGGACCATTGGTAGGGTAGGTCCTGGTATAGCCGGATGGGAGGTCGTGCGAAATAGTATAGGAGCCGGCAACAAGATTTGCCACAGAAAATGTTCCGCCTCCCGGATAGGTCACGGTACCGCCTGTTGATGATATGGTTATACTGCCTGAGTAGTTTGTCTCTGTCCCATTCTTAACACCATCGTCATTTGAATCCTCAAACACATTCCCCGAGATTGTATAAGTTGGCTCAGGTTTTATCCCAAAATTAACTACGCCATCGGGAGGAAGCGAAGCTGATCCGGGGTTTGCAGTTGTTGCAATATAACCAGAGGGTACAGTAAGACTTATTATATACGTTGCAGGACCTAGTCCCGAAAAGGAATAAAACCCGGAAATATCTGTAGTTGTAGAGGCAGGGCCTGTTACAGTTGTCCCCCCCGAATAATTACTTTCTCCTACGTCCTTTGCTCCATTTTCATTTGTATCCATATAGACAGTACCGGAGATGATATATGTTGTCTGGTAGTCGACTATGACTGTGGCATCACTTCCAACTGCTACACTCTTTCGACAAGAATATGTGCTTGGTCTTGAATTACAACTTAGCCAACCCTTAAACGGTACTCCGTTGTAGCTGGAAGGTGCTGTCAAGGTGGTGTTGATGTTAGTTTCCAGCCCGATCTGATAGGTAGTAGTTCCGCTGGTTCCCCCTTGGGTGCCGGTAATTGGCACGCCACTGAAGAAGCGCCCTGTGTCCCAATTCCAACTAAAGACTGTAAGCGTGGTTGAGGAGTCAGGAGTTGGAGTAGGTGGGGAAGTAGGAGTTGGGGTTGGACAAGTCACATTAATATTCGTATCGGTTGCTGCAGCAGACTGACATATGCGTCCATCAGACAAATCCGCAGTCCCCCATACTGCTGTTGCGCCACATGCTTGAGCCATGACTTGCGTGGAATAAGGCGAGCTTAAATCAGTAGTGGGATTAACAGTTGCTAAAGAAGTATTATATGAACCAAAACGCATTCGATTTATTGTTGCCGATCCCAGTCCCGAAGTCACCGAAGCCGTAACTGTCCCAGTAGCTCCTCCTACAGTTAGGTTAAGTACACTAGGCGAAGTCGTAACCTGGCATGGTGTTGGAGTAGGGGTTGGGGGAGCAGTTGGACTGACAGTAGGGCACACAGCAAAGTCAGAAGCAGCTACAGAAGCTATATTTGACCAGACACCTGCGCTATTAGCATAGACTTGATAATTATATGAATTTCCTCTTGAAACACTACTGTCGGTATAGGAAGTTGGTGCAATTCCTCCAAACGGTGTAAGCCTCGTCCATGTTCCGCCTGGTGGCTGTCTCCAGACATCATAGGAAGTTGCGCCTGTTACCGAATTCCAAGAAAGAGAAATATAAGTACCCTGCGCACAAGTAGCCGGCGTTGCGGAAACAGTTAAAGTCGGCGCAGGTGTGGGGGTTGGGGTAGGGGCTGCCGGCGGTTTTATTGCAAACCAAACATCTGCCCATTGGCTAGGGGTTAAGTTCACTGACACATTGTTTGCGCTGGTAACGGTCCAGCCAGAAGACACATTTGCCGTGACTGTATATGACCCGGCGGGAATAAGTCCACTTGAGTAATAAGGTTCGGTATTGCAGCTTGAAGCATAAAGTGGCCCAAAGTTTTGGTTGCCTGTGATGCTGACGCTGAAACCCACACCGGATGGCTGGACATAGTTGGTACAGCCACTTGAACTTGCGCTTGGATCCAGAATAAAAGGTTCGTTAGCATCGCAGTCTCCCTGACCATCGTCGTCCCGGCACAAACGCCCCTGGATAAAGACTTTGGCTTCGCAAGCTCCGGTTGAAGTGTTGCATGTTTGACCCCCCGGATCCGGACAGCCGCAAGTACCGCAGGCATTTATAAGAGTTCCATTGCTGCAATACTGAGGTTTGTTCGTCGAACACGCGCCATACAGCGTCCCATCCTGGCAAGTGGATGGGGGAGGGGGGGAAATCGCTTGACACGCCGACGTGCCACAAGGCTGATTCGTGCAGTACGAGTTTGGCTGACCAGTTGAACCTCCGTCACTAAAGCCATAGTCACTACAAGTTACGCCTAGCCCGCCTAGACACATGACAGTTGTATTAGATCCGCAGCCAGCTTCACTGGGAGGAATCCCGTTATCACTATCCAAAATGTTTGCGTTTACAGGTGTAGATCCGCTGCAACAAGTTTTGTATATACTTCCTTGTTGACACTCGCATAACCCCTGCTTCATGGTAGGCGGATAACTCGCATTATACTTATCCGCAGTAGAACAAAAATTTGTAGCTTTTACGTACCAGACCCCGCAAGTTAATCCATCCTGTGATACGCATTCCGTCGAGGTATATTTCCCCCAAGGGTTACCTATGGTGCATGCTGTACCACAATTTTCAGATAATCCAACAGACGCAGCATTCCAGCAAGGCGTAGGCTCGCTACATCCGGGGTCAACGGGATTTGGGCATGCAGGTAAACCCGACCCGCTAAAATCGCTCCATCCTATGATTTTTGCAGAAACTGGAGAGGCATGGGAGAAAACAAGAATGCCCAGAATACTAACAATTGTCAGTATTGTCAGTATTCTTAATAAATTTAAAATGTTAACTGGTTTCATTTACTGGAACAGGTTAGGAAAAAGTTGTTTTAGAATTGCCTCGTCTGTACCCAATGTACCCTTGTTCGGATCCTTTATAGAAAAAGTAATTACAACATTATAATCTCCTAGAACTGTAATACCAGCATTTTGAGCATAAGCGACGATTTCTCCCTTTTTAACCGGATAAAAAGAACTACTAGAAGGATACCTAAGGTCGCCTATTACAGTAAACACAGGTATACTCTGGTCATCAGGATTACTCACGGTGGCATTTAAAGAGTCTTTGTTGAAAGTATTCCCTTTTCCCGTAGAAAGCGAGCCATTATAGGGCGCAAAGATTGGAGCCCCTTCGGGGAGATGGAAACCTAATAATTTTATTTTTGTACCTGCGAGATTTTCTGAATTTAAAATCTTACCCTGAGAACAGTATTTTTGCTCAAGAATAAGACAAGTGCCTGATCTTGGTCTTTCAGAAATCCCTGAAGGGGAATTTTTAATAGTATTAGGTTTAAAATAAAAAAGAGAAAGACCAGCAATAATAGCAACAAATAAAAAAATCCAAAAAAGTAATCTTTTTGTCAAGAAATATCTCTGCATAATATAAGAATAAACAAGCAGGTATTCTGTGTCAAGGTCACGAAGTATTTTCCTTTAATATGCAACAGTAGTTATTTTATTCGGTGGTTTCATTCCAAGACCGATGTGCGGTCTCTTATCATGATAGTATGACAGATACTGTTCGACTTCACGAGTTAGGGCTGGAACAGGTTAGGAAAAAGTTGTTTTAGAATTGCCTCGTCTGTACCCA
>Ga0155719_103_pt3 | contig 2505 bp, 3 predicted proteins | sample RifCSPlowO2_01_FD_107375 | JGI IMG/M metagenome (GOLD analysis project Ga0155719, IMG submission 107375) | Candidatus Levybacteria bacterium RIFCSPLOWO2_01_FULL_38_13
AACTGCTAGACATCGCTACCATTTCTGAACACAGGATATCTGTTTTTGTAGGAGAAAAAGATTATGTCGCAACTGGCGATATAGAGCTAAACAAAATTACCGGCAATCAGCGAGTAAGTTACAACGATCGGCCAAGCCGTGCGGATTTGATCATGGATGAAAACGGTGTGCTGTTTGCCAAAATGAAGGATACAGTGAAAGTTTTGGTCGGCTCGAAAGAGACGGCAAATAAGATTTTCTCCACCGGTTTTTATATCCTAACTCCGCATAAGGATGTCTCAAAGGAGTTTTTGTATTTCTTTTTTCTGTCAGTCAATTTTAATGATCAAAAGAATCTACTTTGTACTGGCGCAACCATGTCTGGTTTGAATAATGTTGGGTTAAGTAAAATCAATCTCCAGCTTCCGGTAAAAAATGACGGCAGTCCCGACCCCGTCGAACAGAAGCGAATTGTTGCCATGCTAGAAGAAGCGGAATCGCTCAAAAAGAAACGCGCCGAAGCAGACCAGAAAATGGACGAGGTAATTCCAGCACTTTTCTCAAAAATGTTTAGTGGAAGCAAATTCGATGATCCTAAGCTCGGGACCTCAATTACAAATCTAACGAGTGGTGCTCGTGGATGGGCGAAGTATTACACTAGTACACCCGGCTATAAATATATTCGAATTCAGAATGTAAAAAACGCTAAATTGAATTTTAATGATGTGCAGTATGTTGAAGTATTGGATTCTGCCGAATCAAAAAGGATCAAGGTACAGGAGGGCGATCTGCTTATCAGTATTACAGCTGATCTGGGACGCACTGCGGTAGTTGATAAAGAAACTGCGAATGATGGTGCTTATATCAACCAGCACATTGCACTAGTAAGACTTAATAACGAATATAATCCTCTATTCGTCGCTCATTACCTTGAGAATGGTGGTAAAAATCAATTTTTGAAATATGGACAAGCCGCCTCAAAAAAGGGTTTGAACTTCGACTCTGTAAGATCACTCAGAATACCGAAGCCACCTATTGAACTACAGAACGATTTCGTCGATAAAGTAAAAGAAATTGAAGTGCAAAAAGAGAAGCAAAAACAATCCGCCGTTCAACTGGATGTGCTTTTCTCATCGCTTTTGTCGCGAGCTTTCTCAACCAAAATACCAAGATGAGTGTCAAAGACAAATTTCAAACATTAAGTGAAGACGATTTAAGGCAAAAGATTATTATGCCCCTTTTGTTCGTTTTGGGCTGTCACGATGTTCGGGATAATTGCGGCCCGGCAGAGTATGGCAAGGATATACTTTACCTCTGTAGGGATCATTTCTTAAGAGAAAAGGTTTGGGGAGCGGTTCTGATCAAAAAAGAAGATATTAACAAAAGTTCACTTGATAATATTCACAGGCAGATATCAGACGCTATCAATCAATTTATAGACCCGGACGATCCAAGAAACAAAATACAACTTCACGAAATTTTAGTTATTACTTCGCGATCAATTACGGCAGAAGCCTTGAAGTATATAAATGAGCAAAGCGGTAAGAATTTTCAAAATATCCATTTCATCAATGGGGACAGACTTGAATTTTTGGTAAATCAGACGATTATCGATTTCAATGAAAAAGGCACTGGGGTGTATATTTTTGATGTCGAAACATATAGCAATATGTGCGGTAGGTCGTTTGTCAAAAGTCGAAAACGAAGCTCAGAGGGAAAAGAAATCAGTTAATTATTATGAGCAAAAAAGGTCAAAATACTCAAAAAGGAATTTTCGCTCAAAATTGGGCAGCTTTATCATTGTTTTTACAATTTTTGAGAGATAAAGACTTTTCATATATACAAATCGAGCCAGATCATTCAGAAGATTTTGATCTAGTATTTAGTAGTGGGAAAAAAGTTATTTGTGAATCTAAATATAGATTAGAAAAATTTAGCTACTCGCAACTCAAGGAACTTTTAGAAAAAATAACAGCGAGAGGCTCTATTGATAGTCGCGATGAAATTTTAGTGGTATGTAAAAATGTAAGCGAAAATCTAATTTCGTTGACAAAATATATACGATATTCAGCTTTCAGAGAACAGGAAAAGGCAAAGTTAATAAAGCTTGGTTTCAATGATCAATTATTGAATCTTGTGTCACAGGTCAATTTTTGGCAGCTAGAAAAAGTTGAAGACAATGAGCTTAATTACTCACTCGTTGCAGAGTTGATAAATTTTTGGGTTCCGGAAGATGATATAAAAAGATTTACTAATGATATTCTACAAACAAAGATTTCTCAAAAGGCAACAGCTGGTGCGGCTTATAGTCGATCTGATTTCAATAATGATCTTAGTGTTTTCCGCAAAGAAGCTCAAGAGAGAAGCGATTTTTTCAGTGAAAAAAATAACAAAACAGAGCAATTCACAAAACTAGAAAATGATGTGATTAATGGTAAGGGTATTAAATGGGGAACCGGATCAGTTTCTGCTTTTTCCACACAATGGAATTTAATGTCATTTGCGATGGATAGACTCAAGACAAGA
>Ga0155719_102_pt1 | contig 1509 bp, 3 predicted proteins | sample RifCSPlowO2_01_FD_107375 | JGI IMG/M metagenome (GOLD analysis project Ga0155719, IMG submission 107375) | Candidatus Levybacteria bacterium RIFCSPLOWO2_01_FULL_38_13
AAAACTATGCCCTACAACAAAGATTTTCTTTACGCCTTTATTTCTGAAATACTCGACAACCACATCTAAATCCTGCCCGTGCAGGGATAATGTACATTCTTCAAGTTTCCTTGCGTCTTTTTTCCAACTATAAAGGTCAAATCTGAAGGCAGAAAATCCATTCTTTTCAAAAAATCTTGCAGCATTAAAGAATTGGTGTTCATTTTTATAACCCGGGAATCCGTGAACAAAAATTACAAGGGGTTTATCTAGAAAACCCCGTAATATTCCATAAATATATTTCTTATTCTTGAGTGGAATTTTTATTTCTTCTTCCATTGCTTTCGTTTGAGAATTATATCAAATGATGTACTTTGTTATGGTTCAGTCGGACTTTTTTAGGCTCTAGATCCCACTTCCAGTAACTAGTTTAGCTTCGTGAGCGGGAGACGGCCGCTCAATTTATTGAGCGAGCTACGCCCAAAATTATAATTTTGGGCGAGTATTCGGGTCGGACTCCACGCTAGGCTCAATGATAACTCGGAAGAAGCTAAGTTGCTTGCCTTTCAGCTGGAAGCTCTGAGCAATCACCTTATGCACCGATAGGCAAATGATACTAGAACTTTTCGCATTCAAAATATTGTTGAAATTTAAAATTTAAGCTTAAAGAGAATACATCCAAATAACGATAGCTATAGGAACCAATAAGACAGACCAAGATAAAATCTTGAAAGAAATGTGTTCTGACAACCATTCTTTCTTAAAGACTGTCATCATAAGAAAAGCCAACTGAAGTAAAATAATTAATGAAAGCACTCCAATAATAGTGGCACTTGCATAGGTTCCAAAAAGGGTACCTAAACAAAAATAATCACCTTGAACACATTTAGTAGGATCAGGCCCTAATAAAACTTTTATTAAAAAATATCCAAAAAACAACAAACTAATTGGGTATAAAGAAGTAAGGATTTTTTGATGAAGGAAGTTAATTTTCATTCAGAATAGCAATGCTGGAAAAAATCTTTTCCCATATCAGTATAACAATATTAGGAAAATTAAACAAAAAAGTGTATATGGTCGGACTTTTTTGAACTTGAGGTTCTATCACCAGTAACCGGTTTAGCTTCGTGAGCGGGAGGCAAAAAATTGTTTTAGCTTACGTCTTCCTGCACCAGATTTGTAGTAAAGCTCACGTTTCTTAGCTTCCTGTATAGTTTCAAACTCTTCTGTAAACAAAACTTTAAACGGTATTCTGTGCTTAGTTGACTTAACTCGGCCTGAATTGTGCAGCAACAATCGTGCTTTGAAATCCTTCGTCGAGCCTACATATGTTCTATTATCTTTGAGACTGTGGAGTATGTAGACAGTAGCCATTTTAAGCGAAGCGGGTCGCTCATTGCATACTTAAAAGCTGATCGAATGAGCGAACCTCGCTCAAAATTGTTTCAATTTTGAGCGGGAGACGGGACTCCCTTCGTCACTTTGTTTCTCAGGGTAAACTTCTCGCCCCATCTCATTCAGATTTCAGTA
>Ga0155719_102_pt4 | contig 1162 bp, 1 predicted proteins | sample RifCSPlowO2_01_FD_107375 | JGI IMG/M metagenome (GOLD analysis project Ga0155719, IMG submission 107375) | Candidatus Levybacteria bacterium RIFCSPLOWO2_01_FULL_38_13
GCCCTTACCCATAAATTGCCGTTAGTTGTCGGTATTGGTGACATTAAGGGTGATATCCATCTCCACTCAAGCTACCAAATTGAACCAAGTCACGATCTAGGTACTGGATCTTTTGCAGATATTTTAGAAAAAGCAAAGACACTTAAATATCAATATGTTGGACTCTCGGACCATTCTCCAGGATATTCAACCCACACAAAAGCCGAAATAATTAACCTTATAAAAAAAAGATCAGCCAAGATTGAACAACTTAAAAACTCAAACAAAGATCTTGGAATACTTAATTTACTCGAAATTGATATCCTGAAAGATGGAATACTATCTGTACCCGAAGAAGGCCTAAAACTTTTAGACGGATCAATTGCCGGAATTCACTCAAGCCATAGTCAGGACAGAAAAACGATTACCACAAGAATTCTAAACGCCGTTAATAATCCGTATGTTCAGGTGATATCCCATCCTACAAACAGACTTCTTATGCATAGGGAATCATCCGACATAGACTGGCCACAGGTTTTTGAAGCTTGTAAAAAAACAGGAACAATTTTAGAAATTAACGCAAGTCCAAATCGGCTGGATCTGCCGGACCCCTTAATTCGAGAGGCTCTCAAATTTGGCGTAAAATTTGTTATTAATACCGACTCACATGCAGTTTCTCAAATGGACAACATGCTATTTGGGGTAGGTATCGCCCGCCGCGGCTGGGCCGAAAAGAATGATATTGTTAACACATTGCACTGGAAAGAATTTAAGAAACTATTTAATACCAACGATTAACTATTCTGATGACAGATACAATCTAGATTTCTAATGAACTTTTGTGTATGATAACAATCATGTCACCGGCATCACTTATTATTGGTATCGTTGCTCTGCTGGCGCTTTACATTTGGTTTCTTTACAACAGTCTTGTTACAGCCAGGGTCCGGGTAAAAGAGGCATGGTCGGGAATCGACGTTCAACTTAAACGTCGGTCCTCACTAATCCCAAACTTAGTCACGACGGTTAAAGCCTACGCCAAACACGAAAAAGAGGTTTTTGAAAATGTTACCAAAGCAAGAAGCGCCATGCTTAGTGCAAAAGGACCAAAGGAAACAGCCGGTGCCGACAACATGTTAACCGGTGCCTTAAAGACTCTATTTGCAATTGCCGAAAACTATCC
>Ga0155719_102_pt3 | contig 1125 bp, 1 predicted proteins | sample RifCSPlowO2_01_FD_107375 | JGI IMG/M metagenome (GOLD analysis project Ga0155719, IMG submission 107375) | Candidatus Levybacteria bacterium RIFCSPLOWO2_01_FULL_38_13
GGCCCTTACTTCACTTTCGTTCAGTATAAACTAAAATACAACAAAAATTTAGTTTAAAGAAATGTATACACTGAGCGCAGCGAAGTGTAGTTTACAACGAAGCTAAAAGTGCTGTCAATCAGAATTTGGTCAAAAGATGTAGTAGTATATCTACTGCAAGCACAATAATGAGCAAGTTTTTCTCCAACAAGGATATTGCCAGACTTCTAAGAGAAATCTCTGCAGGTTACCAGGCAAGAGGTGAAAACCGTTTCAAAATTATAGCCTACGATAATGCTGCCGCCAGTGTTGAACATGCGACCAGAGAACTAAAAGATCTTTGGGAAGACGGCCAACTGGAGACTGTGCCCGGCTTGGGAAAATCCATTCGGAAACACCTTGATGAGCTTTTTTCAACCGGCAAAGTTAAACATTTCGAGGAAGTTAAAAAAAGTCTGCCTCAGGGAATGTTTTCGCTACTGGAAATAGGAGGCTTAGGCCCAAAAAGTGCTTATAAACTTGCCAAAGAGCTCAATCTTAAAAGCATTGACGATCTAAAAAAAGCAGCCGAAAATAAGAAAATCAGAAAGATTCCGGGTTTTGGCCAAAAAAGCGAAAATATTATCTTAACGGCAATAGCAGAACTAAAAGGCAGAGTGACTAATCGTTATTTAATAACCGAAGCCTTTCCTGTCGCAGAAAGGGTTCTTGGTTATTTAAGAAGCCACAAAGATTGCGAAAGGGCAGAACCCCTGGGATCACTTCGCAGAATGGTAGCAACAGTTGGTGATATTGATATAGCAGTCGCCTCACAAAATCCAAGGGAAATAATAGAGCACCTCAAAAAATTCAAGGAAGTTAAAAGAATTCTTGATGCTGGCCCCAGGAAGTCATCACTTTTGCTTTTAAACGGCATGCAAGTAGATCTGATTGTCCAGCCAAAACGGGCATTTGGAGCTCTCTTGCAGCACTTCACTGGTTCGAAAAATCACAACATTAAACTTCGCGAATACGCTCTCAAAAAAGGCTATTCTGTTTCCGATTACGGAATCAAAGTCAAAGGGAAAATAAAAGAATTCGCCAAAGAGGATGATTTCTACAATTTTCTGGGAATGGACTTTATTATCCCGGAAATAAGGGAAGATA
>Ga0155719_103_pt1 | contig 1111 bp, 1 predicted proteins | sample RifCSPlowO2_01_FD_107375 | JGI IMG/M metagenome (GOLD analysis project Ga0155719, IMG submission 107375) | Candidatus Levybacteria bacterium RIFCSPLOWO2_01_FULL_38_13
ACAAAATGGGAGAAAACCATCAAGCAAGTTATTGCGGAAAATCCTAGCTTTGAAGAGAAAATCAAAGTCGGTGGTGAAGACGAGGAAATCAGCGAGTACCTACGTGTAAATGTGTTTGATAAACCTACCGAATTCTTTAATGAACGTAACCTTTCCCGTGCCTATAGGGTATTTGCTGACCTCTTGGATTATGTCCGGGCTGGTCTTGGTATTGAAAAGTTGCCAACGCGAGAAGAACAGCTCGTGGAACTGGTCGAAAGCATCCGAGCCGATCATGATCTTGATCTCGAGCAAGCACGGCTATTAAAAATTCTCGTTCGCCAATTAAGCCAGAGCCCTCGTCTTATCACGCAGTTTGAGCAAGGCGATTATTCATTCCTTGATCAGCCACCATTTACTCAATTCGGTGGCACGCGCATGTATGTATCCCGTTTTGATAGCAAGATCAAACCGGTATTTGAAGCCGTGCGAACTAGTCCGGCTTTTACCCTAGTCCAATAAATTTATGGCACTTCAATTCACCAACTCAGATATCAAGCAAAAAGTAGATCGCATCATGGACGAGCTTTTTGCCGGTGGTGTTAATAACCCCATGACTGCCATTGAGCAGGTGAGCTATCTGATGTTTTTGAAATCTCTGACTGAACTTGATGAACATCAGCAAAAGATCGCTGAACTATCCGGCAAAAAATACGAGAGTATCTTTAACGGCAAAATTAGCAAATTCGGCTGGCGTGTTTTGAGTCGTTTGTCCGGGGATGAACTTTATAACACACTCACAGAAGTTTTTGAGCATTTGCACGAATTACCGAATCTTACCCAAACCGGTAAGACGCTTTTCCGGCAGGCGCATCTCAAAATATACAATCGGCCAACACTCAAATCAGTCGTAAGTATTATTGACGGCATGGATTTCAACAATACCGAAAAATATGACACCGACGTTAAAGGTGACATGTACGAGTATCTTTTAAATCGCATTGCAGTTTCTGGCACCAATGGCCAATTCCGCACACCACGCCATATCATTAAGATGATGATTGAACTGGTAAAACCAAAGCCCTCGGACCTTATCCTTGATCCTGCTTGTGGTACAGCTGGTTTTCTTATT